>Belle_p2__coassemble_6872_pt1 | contig 3604 bp, 4 predicted proteins | sample Belle_p2__metabat2_high_PE_032 | metagenome-assembled genome bin Belle_p2 | reverse complement strand
TTTTCCAATTCTTTCGATAATCTGCCTGATCTTTTCTGACAGGCGATCCGCTTCAGTTTTTCAGGCTCTTCCGATTCCTGAAATGTCTGGAATACTCCAGATTCTTCCAGGGCTTCCGCTCTTTGGCCACAAAGGCTGTCAAACCAGAAAGCTCTTCAATCTGAAAAGCGGGGTCACTTCGCTTTAAGCAGCGGGCTGCAGGAAGGCCGGGTTAATACTGAACCAGTACCTTGTTTGGCCAGGATAATAAATGACTATTCCTGGGCCAGGGATTCATTGTACTTTTTGGGCAGCCCGATAAAGCAGCAGGCGATCAGATCCGCCACGCTGATCAATGAGACATAGTGGTCCAGAAAGGGGCTGAGCAGGCCGCCAATGACAATCCCGCAAAAGAAGGACAGGACAATGACCAGGTAGAGCAGCGATCGGAACGCATCCTGGCTGTCGCCTAAATGGAGATAGCGCATGAAATGGACGATGGCATTCTGGTAGCTGCCGTTGATGACAATGGTGGCCACCGGCGTGTTGCGGATCTTGCGAAACGTAATCGTCTGCAGGCCGCAGGCCAGGCCGAAGATCGGGTTGGCCAGGGCATTCCAGGAATCCGGCATAAAGGTCGCCAGCGTGATCAGGCCGATTTCAATGAAGAAAGGCTTGCGGCGCCATTGCGGATAATTGGGCAGGTCATGATAGTGTTCGGCAATGATGATGCCAATGGCAAACATGATGGGCGGAAAGAGGTATTTGATCACGTTTCCAAATTCGCCCTTGGCCAGGTCCAGTCCTAAATAAAGCAGGTTTCCGGACTGGCTGCTCGCAAAGACATGGCCGCGGGTCACATACGTACACGCGTTAAGAATGCCAATGCCAAGCGAGAGCAGCACGCCCATGCGCACGGACTCGACATGCTGATCCTTGTCGTTAAGTACTAAATCTTCAAGTACCGTCGGTTTATTTGTTTCCATGCTTTTATTATCAAACCTGCAGGGGGCAAACAGCCCCTTCAATACCCGTAACTTATCCGATTCAGGCAAAAGACTTCCGCCTGCCAGGACGTAAAAAAGCAGGAAATACGGAGTTCATATTTCCTGCCGGAATGACTTAATGATTGAATGGCCAGAATCAGCTGCCGTAGCCAAAGACGAGGCCATCGTTGTAGGTGTACGGGAAGTTTTCAAAGTTGTATGGGTAGCCTGCACCATTGACCGGATTGTAATGGACCATCAGGTTGGTCGTATCATCAATGCACGTCTGGAACGTAATGCCGTTATTGGCTCTTATGCGGGCGACTTCTTCTTCACTGATGCCATCATCCGAAACCCAGCTGTCGGCCAGCTGGTAAATCTGGCCGTCGACTTCAACCTGCTGCGGCATGGTCTTGAGCTTTTCGCCATTGGGCATGCTGGAGTGCATGATAAACCAGCCATCCGCAAACTTGCCGATACTGCCATCACTTGGTGCCGAGGAAGCTCCTTCTGTATCAAAATACTGAATATGCCAGATGCCATCATCGGCCGATGCCGGTGCGGCCGGTGTCGGGTCGGTTTCCGCTTTGGCAAATTCCATTTCCTGCGAAGACTGGATCGTCTGGGCGGCAGACTGCTCTTCGACTGTCCGCTCAGGCAGCTGTACGGTGGAGGGTTCTGGATCCGGAACGGACTGGGCAGAGGCAGCGGGCTGCTGGACTGCAGCAATGGGTGCCGAGGGAGCTGGCGCGGCTGGAGTCTGGTCAGCCGAGAGACTGACCGCGGCCTGCTCATTTTGCAAAGCCGGCTGGCTTTGCTCGCTGGCGGCATGGTCCTGGGCTTCGCCCAAGGCCGGTGTATCAGCCGGCACGTTTTCATCAGCCAGCTGCTTTTTTTCGGCCTGCGGCAGGGCAGCATCCGCCAGGACGCCATCTTCAGCTTCCTGGTCACTGTCCTGTTTTGAAAGCTGCTCATCCTGCTGGTCGAATCGTATGAACGGCTCTTCCGCATCAGTTTCTTTCAGGACTGTTTCATAATCGGAAAGGCCGTCCTTTGCCACGCTGGTGTTTTGCGGCTGGGCAAAACGGATGCCTAAAACGGCGGCACTGGCCGCTGCCATCGCAAAAGCGGCCACCTTGATTCCTGTCATTTTTCTCTTCCAGATCGTATTTTTGTCAGTCATATTCAATCCCCATCCCTTCGGTTTTCAGAATGTCTTGTCTGGCCTGGACAGAAAACAGGATTTGTATGCCAAAATCTTTATATGTTTTTTATATCTGTATAAAGAATTTAAGGCTGAACCATTTTATTTCTTCTGTCTTTGCAAGAATATTTTATTCTTATCGCCCAGATAAGCTGAGGATGATACCTGATATTTTCAGAATTTCGATTTCTGATTTTCTGTTGCTAAGCAATGTAATTCAGATTTATTTCTTAATTTTTCCTGCCATATTTATCCCATATTGCCTGAAGCCGCTTTCATGAGCGCTTTCAGTATTTTTTAAACCCAAGTCCTTAATTATTTGTGCAGCAGGATAGTTTCCTTATTTATACGGATCCGACTAAATCTAAAGATATCATTAAGATATACCGCTAACAGTAATATCGAAGCTGTTTTTTACCGCTTTAACCTGTCACTTTAACCAGCTGTATTTTTTTACAGTTTGCCCGCCGAAAATTCGATGCGGTGCCCATCGCTTTCAAATCGATGGCGTATTCGCTTTCGTTATCCGCTTTGTATCCTGCAGTTTTCCCAGTTTCTTTCTTTCTTTCTTATTGCTGGAAAGGGCGAATCTTGTTAAAGGTGCTCCCGAGACTGTACTGCGGTTCGGACCAAAAAGCAGTTTACCGGAAGGCAAGTGCAGGTTTGGAGGCATTTTCTTTGCGGTTTTATCCAGCCATTTTATTTGTCTGGCCATTCCAGCTGTTCCTGATGAAAAAAGCCCCTATACTTGGGGCATGAACAGAGAACAAGAAATTAAACAGCTTCAGGGCTGGCGCCGGGACCTGCACCAGATTCCGGAGCTTGGCCTGCAGCTTCCCTTAACCAGGCAATACCTGGAAGAACAGCTTAAGGACCTGGATTGCGAGATTTCGCATCCGATTGAGCATGCCGTAGCTGCCTTCTTTGATGGCGGCAAAGAAAAGACGATTGCTTTTCGCTCCGACATGGATGCCCTGCCAGTCAGGGAACAGACCGGGGCTGAGTTTGCGAGTCTTCATGAAGGCTGCATGCATGCCTGCGGCCACGATGGGCACATGAGCACGCTTTTATTGCTGGCAAGACGCATCAATGAAATTTACAAGGATCTGGACTGCAACATCCTGCTGATTTTCCAGCCGGGTGAAGAAACCCCGGGCGGTGCCAAGCCGATTGTTGATACAGGCTTATTCCAGGAGCGAAATGTAGCTGCTGTCTTTGGCCTGCATTTGTGGCCGCTGCTGGAAAAAGGGGCCATCGCGACCATTTCCGGGCCGATGATGGCCAGTGCGACCGAAATCGATGTCCAGGTTAAGGGCAAGGCCGTACATTCCGCCAGACATTACGAAGGTATCGACGCCCTGGAAATCGCTGCCCGTTTCCTGCAGGAAGCTTACCGGCTCGAACAGTCGCTGCCAGCGAGTGTCTATCGCCTGCT
>Belle_p2__coassemble_5886_pt1 | contig 4246 bp, 3 predicted proteins | sample Belle_p2__metabat2_high_PE_032 | metagenome-assembled genome bin Belle_p2 | reverse complement strand
CTGCACCGCTTCCTTCACCCCAGCCTCACGGCTTTCGGCTTGCGGTTCGCTGCACTTGGTGACAAATACCCGTGAGTGGACTTTCACCGGTAAGATTTGTGCCATGCCCGACACACCACCAAAAAAGGCCTCCGCCGCCTGGCAGAGACCTTTCAGTGTATTGTTGAAATAGAGCAGAAAAAATCCAAAAATTATTTCTTGTCTACAGCAGCCTTGACAAAGTCAAGAACTTCTTCAGCGGTATCCATGCCCAGGCATTTGTCAGCCAGCTTCTGCATTTCTTCATAGCTTAAGCCGTTGACAACCTTGCGGGCTTTCAGGATCTGGGTCGCCGACATAGAGAATTCATCCAGGCCAAGACCTAACAGAATAGGTACGGCATAGGGTTCGCCAGCCATGGCACCGCACATGCCAACCCATTTGCCGTTCTTGTGAGCACCCTTAATGGTCATGTTGACCAGGCGCAGGATAGCCGGGTTATACGGCTGGTAGAGGTAAGCCACTTTCTGGCTCATGCGGTCTGCAGCCATGGAATACTGGATCAGGTCGTTTGTTCCAATGGAGAAGAAGTCAGCATATTTGGAGAATTCATCCGCCAGAACAGCTGCTGCCGGAATTTCAACCATCATGCCGACCTGAATGTCATCAGATACTGGCGTGCCTTCATCAAGCAGTTCTTTCTTGCACTCTTCAAACAGCGCCTTTGCCTGTCTGAATTCGTTAATGGTGGCGATCATCGGGAACATGATGCACAGCTTTCCATAAACAGAAGCACGGCAGAGGGCTCTTAACTGCGTCTTGAAGATGTCTGTCCGGTCAAGGCAAAGACGGATAGCACGGTAGCCCAGGAACGGGTTCATTTCTTCCGGGAACTCGAAGTAGGACAGTTTTTTGTCGCCGCCGATATCGAGGGTGCGCACAACAACTTTCTTGCCCTTCATTGTTTCCAGAACCTGCTTGTATACTTCAAACTGCTCTTCTTCTGTCGGGAAGTGGTCGTTATCCATATACAGGAACTCTGTACGGAATAAGCCGACGCCTTCACCGCCGTTGGCGACAACCTGTTCAGCGTCCTTGGCATTTCCGATATTGCCGGCCAGCTCAACCTGGTGGCCGTCAGTCGTGATGGACTTGGCATTGACCAGAACTTTGAGGGCTTTCTTTTCTTCAAGATAGTCGGCTTCTTTTTTAGCCAGCCTGGCTACTGTTTCTTCATCCGGGTTAATGAAGACTTCACCTTCAAGAGCATCCATGCCGATAATATCGCCAGTTTTTACTTCATTTAAAACGCCGCTGGTTCCAACGACAGCCGGAATTTCCAGCGAGTTGGCCATGATGGCGGAATGGCTGGTCTTACCGCCGATTTCTGTAACAAATCCCTTAACAAACTCATTAAGCTGAGCTGTATCGGACGGGGTTAAATCGTGAGCAACAATAATAGACGGTTCATCAATGGACGTCAGATCCGGAATGGTCAGGCCAAGCAGATTGCACTTTAAGCGGAAAGTGACATCCTTAACATCGGCTGCTCTTTCACGGAAGTAATCGTTGTCCATGCTTTCAAACATGGCGACCATCTGGTCTGCAATCTGCTGAGCAGCGTATTCAGCATTGACATTATCATTGGTGATCATTGTCTTCATCTGACCGGTGAGCTCCGGGTCATTGATCATCATCAGATGGGCATCAAATACTTCGAGTTCTTCCGGAGAAAGACGCTTAGCCGCGCGTGCTTTAACTCCTTCGATATCTTCGACCGTTTTAGCGATCGCTTTATCCAGTTTTTCGACTTCCTTGACCGGATCTACTTCATTAGTTTTTTCAATGACTACAACAGGCTGCTCAAGCTTATAGGCTTTTGCGGTCGCAACTCCTGCTGAAGCGGCAATACCTTTTAACATTCTTATCTCCTCCTATATGAATGCGTTTTTACAAGAAAAATTGTATCATGTTTGTTTGTTAATGGGACGCCGACCGTAAAAATTACCTGCTTAAGAGTTTCATGCATTTTCAGGCCTGTCCAGAGAAATTACAGGCCGTTTCCAGAAAAAGAAAAGCTGCCTGGCTATGGGTATTTTCATTCAAGCCATAAACCAGAAGCAAAAGCAGCCATTGACTATCAGCAGTTCAGAAAAGCGGCTGACAAAAAAATAAAAATAAGCCATCATTTTCAGCCAGTACATTCCTTTTGAAGCCGATTCGAATAAGGAAAAACCAATGTGAATAAGAACAGCGAAGAAGCAAGGGAATGAAGACAGGCTGCAGATAGCCGGCAAAAGGAATCCGGCCAGAAGATAAAGTCTCCAGCACAAAATAAAAGAAGGAGAAATCCCAGACTTTCTCCTTCATGGTGTTTTATCGTTAACCGTAAATTCTTACGACTTGGCAGCTGCCTTTTCAGGCATTACCGTTTTTTTTCCAGTCATAGCTGGCTTGATCGCTTTAGCCAGAGCCATGGAGACTAAACCGGCAGCAGCCATTTCAGCCAGACCATTCGTCACGATAACCAGTGACAGATAAGCCAGCAGCGCTTCTGGTGCCTGGCCGATAGCCTGTGCATATTCTGGTCCCCACAGCAGGTAAATCAGGCCCAGGACCATCAGGGTATGGCAGAATGTAGCGATTACTGCCGCCAAAAGGGCTGAGAGCGGACGATTCATCTTCTTGTTGAAGGCCTGGAACAGCCAGCCGGCAATGGCACCGAGCAATACGCGCGGAACAAGAGCGATAATCAGGGATGTCCAGTTCCCGGAAATATTCCCGATCGTTACAAAGGGGGAGAAGACGAACGAAGTCAGTCCGGGAGACATGGTGGCATTCCAGACGGAAGTCAGGCCAAAAACCAGACCCAGGGCCGCACCATAGCCAGGTCCCATCAGGATTCCCGCCGCGATTACGGGGATATGCATTAGTGTGATGGATAAAAACGGCGTCCGAATATATCCCAGCGGTGTGAGCAGCAGGATCAGTTCGATCGCCAGGAACATGGCAAACAAGGCAATGTTCCGGGTTGCAAGATTACGTTTCATTTCTTGATTTCCTCTACTTTCGTTTCGTGATGAATACGATGTAAATAAGATGCTTAAAAGCAATAACGACACACTCAGGCTGGCCTTCCTGGGATCGGCCGCCAGCGTCTTTAAGAGAATATAATATCGGCTTCTTTCGCGCAATTATTAACGGCCGGATTTTGTATGGCTTTATGCATCCAGAGCAATATGTGAAAAAATGCACGATCATCGGAAACGCTTTCGAGCAATGGTTCTTTTTCACTGCTGGTTTTCTTTTCGTCATTGAAGAAGACCATTCTCAATCCGGCTTGCAGGAATTCTAAAATCTTCAAACGATCACAGCGGTTTTGGGCTGTTCTTTAGCAGGTGTTCCTGATGGGACGGCTGAAAATTTTGGTTACAATGAGTTTCGAGGAATTCTCTTCAGAAAGGATAATCCCGGCCTGATTCAGCCTGGGCACTCAGTTTTCGCAGGCCAGGCAGCCTCAGAACGCCGGGAGAGAAAAATCATGATCCGTAAAGAACAGCTGACAGAAATTGAACACCTTCAGGGCGGCAAAGGAAGTGTAAAGCTCTACCACATTCAGAACAAAGATGAACTGGGCGGTGCGGGAAGAATGTTTGCCCGCGTTATCCTGGAACCTGGCTGCTCCATTGGGTGGCACCAGCATACCGGCGAAACAGAACCTTACTATATTCTGTCCGGGCAGGGTACATTTATCGACAATGACAAAAGCCGCACCCAGGTAGAAGCCGGCGATATCTGCACCATTGAGGATGGCCAGTTTCATTCTCTGGAAAACAACAGCGATAAACCGCTGGAATTTATTGCCCTGGTTTACAACCTGATCTAGATCCAGAGACTCCATCCTGAATTCTGGCCAGAAGACTCCTTTGGGCCAGTACTGCCTGTTTTAACGGCCTAAGGTTTGCAGGAAGACACAAACAGCCGCCCAGACGATTCATTCGTCGAGGCGGCTGCTTTTATCATGGATATTGTTCAATACTTCTTGCTCTGCACTTCACACAGCTATGCACAGAAAAGCCAGGCCGGGATTCTTTGTCGGTCTCTGAAAAAATTGGTGGGATTTAGCTGATGAGCTGAAGCTGGTGTCGAAAAAGAAATGTGGAAAATTAAAAGATCTCCCGTATGATGGAAGAGTCTTTACCCGAGACGAATAATCCATACAGACAGCAGATCCATATGGACTCTAACGTTCATTCTTCCAATATTC
>Belle_p2__coassemble_4333_pt1 | contig 5951 bp, 6 predicted proteins | sample Belle_p2__metabat2_high_PE_032 | metagenome-assembled genome bin Belle_p2 | reverse complement strand
GCCTTCCGCAATAAATTCTTTCAGCTGTTCCATTTCCAGGCCGCCTTCTTCTTTGAAGACTGGCTGGCCGTCTTTGAAGACCATCAGCGTCGGATAGCTCTGAATGCCGTAGGCTTCAAAGATCTGCGGAAATTCTTCGCCACTGACCTGAATGACAGGCAGAGATCCGGCTTCTTCGGAATAAGCTTTCAGGGTCGGAAAAAACGCTTTGCAGTAGGGGCACCAGGGCTGGAAGAATTCAACCAGGCACTGCGGGTTTTCCTGAACCATTGTTTCAAAATCATTTACAGATGCAGCTTCATGCAGCATTTGAATCACCTCTTCAGCTTTATTTTATCGGCTTGGGGGACTGTTTTCCCTGATCATGACCATTTTGGAATAAACCAATTCATTTCACTTCTATCTAAACCAGCTTCAGGTTATTAACCTTGAGGCGTTATAAAACAACGCTCTTCTTTGGGCGTTTATACTGGAAGCGCAAAACCTTGCACTATGAAACATCTCATGAGGTATCTATTGAGGAGGTAGATCTATGGAAAACAAGCTGCTTTTTGAAGAGCTGAAAAATTTTGTAAACCAGCTTCCGTGCGCCCAGGATCCTTATGGACAGAAAGCAGAAGCTCTGGAAATTAAGAGCAATTATGGAACGTATGGCAAAGACCAGAACTATGGCCGACTGTACAATGACTTGATTGAACTGGCTAAAACCGGGACACCGCTGGAGAAGATCCGGATATTTACCGAAGACTGTGCTTTGAACTGCAATGAAGATATTCACAGCGGCCAGAAAGCTTTTGAAGATTTATGCCAGGTTCCCGGCCATCCGCTGCAGGTTCTGGAAGCGGAAAACAAAGAATTGGAAGCCATGATTGAAAAAGCCCTGAGCTCGCATGAAGAAAAGGAAGCTTTAAAGGATACGATCTGGCAGGTTTCCGTTCATGACATGAAAAAAGGCGACCTGCTCTATCCGACGCTGAAAGTTCGGCATGGATTTCCGGCCGGTCATGATTATCTGTGGGACAGCGACATTGAACTGCGTACTCACTACTCGGGCCTGATGCGCCAAAGCAGACAGGATGAGCTTTGGGATAAGCATATGGATGAAGCCCTCCATTCCAGGACATGCTCTGGATTGAAAACAGCCTGCTGTATCCGCTTTGTGCATTGGCTTTCAGCGAAGCGGACTGGCAGGAAATCTACCAGAATGCCAAGGACTATCCGGCCTGCCTGAACGCTGAGCCCGCTGCCTGGGATAAAGGTGAAGAGTTCCAAAAAGCTCCGCTTCCCGATCCCGGCCAGAAAGTTGTGTTAGGCGGAGGAACACTCACTGCTGCCCAGCTTAATGTCATGCTCAATTCCCTGCCTATCGAACTGACCTTTGTCGATGTCAACAACCAGAATGCATATTTCAACGAAGGTCATAAAGCCTTTAAGCGACCGACCATTGCTTTAGGCCATGAAGTCTTTGAATGCCATCCGGCTAAAGTGGGCGCGATGGTCAAAGGCATGCTGGAAGATTTTAAAAGCGGCAAAAAAGATTCCGTCCATATCTGGATGAACAAGCAGGACAAGCCATACTATGTCACCTATATGGCTTTGCGAGATACCGATGGAACCTATATGGGTACTTTGGAGATCGTCCAGCCCATGGAATTTGCCAAGGAGCATTTTGCTGCATCCAATGAGGTGAAAAAGCAGATCAAAGGCTGGTAGAGTCTTAAGGAATCCTCATCTAGCATGCAATAATCTGTAAGCAATCGATCTAATTTACCAGGATATATAAACAGGAGAACAGAGTGCCGTATTCCTCTGATTCTCCTTTTTTGCTGAAAATTCATTTATTGCTGGTTATTCATTTCACCTACCAGTTAAGTGAAAATAAAAGGATCAAATCTGTTGCTGAAGGAATCGATCTCCACTTTTAAGGACGTTAAAATGCAGATATCTACATTTATAAGGACGACAAAATGCGAATTATTACACTTTTAAGGACGATAAAATGTAAATTATTACACTTTTAAGGACGATCATTCTATTTGATTTATATTTTGTGTCAGAAACAGAAAAGGAGGATGGACTTTGATCTACCTGATTGGTGGTGCCAGCCACACCGGGAAAACGCTGCTGGCCCAGCAGCTGCTTGAAAAAACCGGTTTCCCCTATCTGAGTATCGACCATTTAAAAATGGGACTTATTCGTACCGGGCTTACCAGTCTTGGCACTGAACAGGACGCAGAGCTGACAAAGTTTTTGTGGCCTATTGTCCGGGAAATGATCAAGACGGCCATTGAAAACCATCAAAACCTGATTGTAGAAGGCCTCTATATTCCCTTTGACTGGCGAAGCGATTTTCCAGCTGACTATCGAAAGGAAATTGCAGATTTCTGGCTGATCATGAGTGCCGATTATATCCGCAGCCACAAGGAGGCAATTTGCTTTCATGCCAATGACATCGAAAAGCGGGTGGAAAGCGATGTGGATTTCGAAGAGCTGATCGAAGACAACCAGAGACTTCTTGACGGCTGCCAGAAATATGGATGCCGCTACGTCCTGATCGACCAGGATTATCCAGGTGCCTTGGCTAATCAGGCTGTTTGTTCATAAAAGCGGTAAAATCCATCCAGACAATACTCACCTATTCCAGCCGAAAAAGATAACCAGCCAACAATAAGCAGCAACTGCGCGATCAGTCCGGCAGCACCCATAAGTCTGAGTCCTGAAGTCTGAGTCCTGCATTTGCCAGCGACTTACTTTCCAATCAATCAAGGATGTTTTTGGAATCTGATTTTTTATACTGGTGTTGAGGTGATTTGAATGAAAAAAGCAGCCATTCTGATCGCGGACGGCTTCGAAGAAATCGAAGCCCTTGTCCCGTACGATCTTTTAAACAGAGCCGGTGTTTTACCTATGCTGGTCAACACCGCCAACAAGAAGAGTGCCACTGGTGCCAACAACCTGATTATTGAAACCCCGATTGAACTGCGCGGGTTTGATTTTGAAGCGGTAGATGCCCTGATCATTCCAGGCGGTCCTGGATACCAGGCATTATCGGATATTCCGCTTGTCGAAGATGAAATCCGTCACTTTGCGGATAACCCCCAGAAAATTCTTGGCGCCATCTGTGCCGGCAGTGCTTTATGCGGCGAAATCGGCGTCTATGAAGGCAAGAAATATACCTGCCCGCCTGACATGAACCAGGACACATTTGGCGGAACCTATGAGAAGAAGCATGCGGTTGTTGACGGCAACCTGGTAACCGGCATTTCCGTAGGCGGAGCCTTTGAATTCGCATTTGACCTGGTTGAAAAACTGTGCGGCAAGGAAGCAGCAGAAAAGCTGAAAAAGGAAACCTGCTACAAGCTTTAGCCATTGCTGAATGCAGAACCTGTCCATTGAACAGATTCGCATTCTGGATAGATAAAATAAATCAGATAAGATAAATTCGATCTGCCAGAAACGAATGAGACCATCCTGAAAGAAAACAGTCAGGAAATGTCTCATTCTTTTCTTTTTGGTCATATTTGCACAGCGTTAAACGCCCTGCCACAAGGAAAAATCCAGGCTGTAAAGCATCTTTCTCCCTATTAAAAAATTTGATTCAATGAAGCGGTTACCAGCGGCATCAATTCCCCTAAATTACGTCATCGCCATGTACTGTTAGCCAGAATGCCTGAGAAATTTGTTAACATGGAGGCATGGAAACTTCATATCGAAAACATATTGCCAATTCATGGCTGATCGCTGGTATCCTGATAGGAATTGCCGGACTCGCCATTGGAACGTTTTTCGATCTCCAGATTGACCAGTTTATTTTTTCGCCGGACGCAACGTGGGCCAGGTTCCTGGCCGCGGCCGCTCCGGCTCCAGCCTTTTGGGGGATAGGCGCCGCTGGTCTGCTGCTGATCGATGTCTTGAATGACAGACGCTGCTGGTATATTGGCTGGATTTTTGCTTTTGGCTGTTTAGCCGGCGGAGTGGTATATCTGCTCAAGTCCTTCATGGACGAGATGCAGATGGCCTGGCTGCCAGCCTGGGGAATTGCACTGCTTCTGGATGTTCTGCCCTGCCTGCTTTACTGGTTCTTAATGCGTAGAGCCAGCCGCGAAGACAAGATCCGCTGCATTATCATCCTGCTGATTGTCTGCGTTGGTTCAATGCTCATTGTCCAGGTCGCAAAGCGCGTCTGGGCCCGCCCAAGATTCTTCGTTCTTGAACAGCATGAAAACATGCTTTTCTCGCCATGGTATAAGCCGGATTCACAGGCCAAAGCAGAGTTTGCTTCTCTGTATGCGGCCAACAGCGATTACTTCCGCTCTTTCCCATCCGGTCATTCGCAATCTGTAACCTGCCTGTTTTTGTGGGCCTTGATTCCGGTATTTACCGGCAAAGGCTCGACAAACCTGGCCATGGCTCTGTCCCTGATCCTGACCATGGTTACAGCAGCCAGCCGCATGGTTCTTGGTGCTCACTTCTTAAGTGATGTATGCATGGGTTACCTGATTACCTTCATTCTCTTTGCGATATGCTGCTGGTGCTATCATCTGACCAGAGCTCCTGAAGAGGATGATGACGATTACTATGACGACGATTACGACGAGGACTATGATGAAGAGGCTCAGGATGATGACTATGCTGACGAAGAGGAACCTGAAAAGGTTCAGCCCGTCAAAACTGACACTTCAGCGGCCTGACCTGCATTTCATCCAGATCTGAATCTGATCTTTTCATGAAACCTGCTATTGCTTCCGGTTTTCCGGAAGCTTTTTTTATGCCGGATTATTGACTGTAAAAACATATTGGCTGCTTGTGTTCTGTGTTTTGGAACAATTTGGATTCCTTCTTTTCGAAAGCGGGAATGCCGGGCGTTTTTGAGAAGCTAAAGTCGTACAATAACGACAGTCCTGCCTTTTCTTTCCCGCCATTTCTTGCAGAGAAAAGCCGATAGCTTTCATGACCTGATCTTGTTCTCTTCATGAAGGCTGGAGAATGGCGCTGATTGAAAATGGCTGTGAAGAAAGGATGCCGAATATGAATATTATCGCTTCCTGGTTTCAGTCGATCTGGATCTTTCTTGGCTCCATGCTTTTTATCCTGATTCTGGTCTGGATTCTGTTCAAGATTCTTCAGGCCCAGTCCCGCAATAAAAACGACAAGGACTGAATGGAATCCAAAGTATCCTTGATCCCCAATATTTAACCGGCCATCCTTCCCCTTCCAATCCGGATGGCCTGGCCATCCATCTGGCAAAGAGTGCTTTTCTGACTGCTTCTCTTCTTTCTGGCTTTCATTCAGCCCGATAGAGTCGGCCCAGCCCCTTTTCGATTCTGCCTGGAGAACAGTCATCCAGCTTTTTTGTCCCGATTGGATGGCATTGAAAAGGAACCGAACATGAATTACTCTTATCTTCTCTATTGCGTGCTGATTGGCTATGCATTTGGCAACATCCTGACTGCTGAGCTGATCGGCAAAGCCAAAGGTAAAAGCACCTTTGAAAACGGGTCCGGCAATCCGGGAATGACCAACTCCATCCACGTTTTGGGGCTCTCTTCCGGAGTCATGGTCCTGGCTGGCGATATCCTCAAAACCCTGTTTGCCTATCTGCTCTGTTTGTGGCTGTTTCCCTCGCTTCATAACCTGGCCGCTTTATACTCCGGGCTTGGCTGCATGCTTGGCCACTGCTTTCCCATATGGCATCATTTCCAGGGCGGAAAAGGCGTCACGGTCGTCTGTGCTGCCTATATTCTCTATGCGCCCATCCCCGGCATCATCGCCCTGGCTTGCGGCGGAATCTGCATCCTGCTTAAAAAAGGGGTCAAGATTGCGGCAGCGGTTATCCCGGCTGTCTTTCTGGTGATTATGCTCTTCCAGTTTTCCTGGATGGCTTTTTTGCCGGCCGCTTTTATGGGCGGACTGCTCGCCTATCTCAACCTGCGTCCCAACCGCCTGCAAAA
>Belle_p2__coassemble_4288_pt1 | contig 6044 bp, 6 predicted proteins | sample Belle_p2__metabat2_high_PE_032 | metagenome-assembled genome bin Belle_p2 | reverse complement strand
TTGCTGGTTGAGCCGGTCAAATTCCCTTTATATAATGGGATTGTAAAAAGGGTCCGCCCTATGGAGGTAATGTGATGTTTGCTAAATTGTTTACAATTTTTTCTTACTTCAGCGCGAATGAATGGCTGAATGAGTCGATTGTATGCGGCCAGCTGACAAAGCAGCTCCACTGATCCGCACGCAGTAAAAAAGCTCATATAATAATTCATTCCTGATCCTGGCCAGAGCTTTAAGAGCTCCGGCTTTTATTTTATCTTTATCCCATATTTCCCTTAATTCATCTTTCCAATTCGAAGCCCGATTGTTTTGCCGCCTTTTGTCTCAGGCCAAAAACCTGCGGGACTGAAATCTTTCAGCCTGGTTTTGTTTTTATTACTAAGACATTTTCAATCCTCCCTGAAGCCCTTCAACCCCTGATTTCTCTGTATTTCTGGCCGGCATTTTCCAGCTTGTGCGAAAAGCCGGCAGCGTTTTTGTCTTTTTTGTTTAAAGCACTCTTTACAAAGTCATAAGATACATGCTTTGAATGGAAATTTTGTCAGATGAGATGATGAAAAAGTGCTTTTTTCTGGACTTGTTCTTCGGTTTTTCCTTCACAGATTCCCCGTTTTGATGCGCACCGGTACCTGCCGTTTTTGGCGGCTCAAAAGCTGTCGGCCGCCTTTTTTCAAAGCATGCTAGAATGCCCACAGAAGGGAGATTTCCATGAAACTGAACTTTGAACCGTTTTACCAGAACCTGATCGATACCCTGGCCGCCTACAGCCTGGCCAGTTCCACTGTTTATACCGATCAGTACACCATTGCTCCGCGCAAAGGCGCCCCCAGAGCCAATGAGACGCTGGCTATTTTATCCCGTACGGCTTTTGAGCTTGAAAACAATCCGGAAACCATCGCCCAGATTCGGGAGTATGAAAAACGCCTTCCAGAAGGGTCTCTCGAGAAAAAGGAAGTCGGCATGCGGCTGGAAGAGCTTGAAAAGACCAATTCGATCCCGGCTGGCATCTACCAGGCCCACGTCCAGGCCAGAGGCGATTCAGAAACCGCCTGGCATAAAGCCAAGGAAGATGCCGACTACGAATATTTCAAGCCTTACCTGAAAAAGCTGATCGAAAGCCGCCTGAATTTGATGACTTACTCGCCGCACTTTAACGGCTCCAACCAGTATGATCTGCTGCTGGACAGCTTTGAAAAAGGCATGAACCAGAAAGAATATGATGCCTTCTTTGAAGTTATCCAGGAAGAACTGATCCCGCTCATTGCCAGAGTCCAGAAAGCAAAGCAGATCGATACTTCCTTCATGAACAAGGAAAGAGACATTGCCCGGCAGGCTGAATTTTCCAAAGTCCTGCTCGAATTCATGCAGGCCGATCCCGAACGGGTTTACCTGTCCACGACTGAGCATCCCTTTACCAACTTCAACAGCCATAATGATGTCCGGATTACAACGCATTACTATCCAAACCAGTTTTTAAGTGCCGCCCTTTCTACGGTTCATGAATATGGCCATGCCCTCTATCATCTGCAGACAGACGGCGATTTTGACAAGACCATGCTGGTGGACGGGGTTGGCTGCGCAGCCCACGAATCCCAGTCCCGCTTTCTGGAAAACCACATCGGCCGCTCGAAAGCGTTCTGGAAGGCCATGTATCCAAAACTCGTCGAAATCTTCCCCGATTTTGCCGGAGTCAGCGAGGACGATCTGGTTGACATGATCAATGCCTCCAAAGCCAGCCTGGTACGCACTGAAGCCGATGAGCTGACTTATCCGCTTCATATCCTGATTCGCTACCAGATCGAGAAAATGATGGCCAATGGCACGCTGGATTATGACCAGCTGCCGGAAATCTGGGCGGATCTGTACGAAAAATATCTCGGTGTCCGGCCGCAAAATGACCGGGAAGGCGTTTTGCAGGATATGCACTGGTCCGGCGGCGAAATCGGCTACTTCCCAAGCTATGCTTTAGGCTCCGCCTATGCCGCCCAGCTTTACGAAAAAATGGCTCAGGATATCGATGTGGAAGAAGCCCTCGAATCCGGTCACTTTGAAAAGATTACCGAATGGCTGGAACAGAATGTTCACCGCTATGGCGCATCAAAAACCATGCGCGAAATCGTTGAGGAAGTCAGCGGCAAACCTTTTGATCCGCATATTTACACAAACTATCTCAAGGACAAGTACACAAAGCTCTACCATCTGGATGACTGATTGCTTTTCATTTAAGCTCATGCCCCCTGGCGGCATGAGCTTTTCTGTATTGTCGCCCATAAGAAAAGATCCGGTCAGCCGAAACTGATCAGATCTTGCAGGGTCAGATCGTTTTTGAACAGCGTCTTTCCAGAAAATGAGGCCAAAATCCGCTGTCTTCTTTTATTAATTATCAGTCGCAGGCCTTTGCCTGGGGCTATGAGCCATCTTTCTGGCTTTCTAGTCTTCACCCGTCTGGCGCAGCCCCGGCTTGAAGTTCTGGGCAGCCGATACAATCAGGGCAGCTGCTTCATCCAGATCCAGGCGGCCGGTATCAATGCACAGATCATAGTAGAAAGCCTTGCCCCACTTGCGGCTGGTGAAGTACTGGTAATGCGCTTTGCGCCGGCGGTCTTTTTCCTTCAGGCGCTTGTCGATCGGAATATCGGTCATTCCATATTCATGTAAAATCCGGTTTTTGCGGCTTTCTTCATTGGCATAAATAAAGCAGCACATCGTATCCGGATCATTGCGCAGCAAATAGTCGGCACAGCGCCCGACAATGACACAGTTTCCTTTTTCCGCCAGCTTGAGGACCACATGGGTCTGGGCTTCAAAGAGATGCTCATTGAGGTTAAAGCTGAAGCTGCTGCTGGCCAGCATCGTCGAAAAGCGGCCCTGCTCTTCCCCGTTTTCCTCGATAAATCCTTTATCAAACCCGGTTTCCTTGGCAATCTTGTCAACCAGGTTCCAGTCATAGAATTCGTAGCCAAGGGCATCGGCCACCATGCGGCCAATCGTACGTCCTCCTGAGCCAAATTCGCGGGTAATGGTGATAATTTTTGCAGTCATAGACTCTCTCCTCCGCCGGCATCGGCCATTCCGTATATATATGATCCAGATTGCCGGCGGTTTCTTCTCTGCTTTTATTATACGGGATGTTTCCCATACATTTCCGGCATAAATCCCGGTTTTGTCTTATGACGTTTCCTCGCTCTGGCCGAAAAAAACGCAGCCAGCCTGATGGCTGTCTGCGAAGAAAAAATTCAGTGTCATACGATTCAAGCTCAAACATTCAGAAATTTAAGTCTGAGGGCTTTGGTGCCTGCTTTTATAAACTCAGCGGCTTGTCGGCAGCCCCATATTTTACGTAGTATTCCTGGAAGCGGGCCTTGAGATCATCATCCAGTATTCCCCGCTGTTCCAGGGATTTGACAATCTCCGGGACTGAAACAATAGCCGCTGTGGGAAAATTGTACAGTTCACTGACTTCTGCCAGGGCCGATTTTTCGCCCTGACCTTTTTCTGCCCGGTCTAAGGAAACCATCAACCCCTTGATTTCAACATCCGCAGCGCCTTTGACTTTTGGAACCGTCTCTTCCATGGACTTGCCGGAAGTCGTGACATCTTCAATCATGATGATTCGGTCTCCATCTTTCAGCTTCGTTCCTAAAAAGCCGCCCTTGTCGGCGCCATGATCTTTGGCTTCCTTCCGGTCGGAACAATAGCGAATTTCTTTTCCATACAGGTCATAGAACGCTTCCGCAGTGACAACGGCCAGCGGAATGCCTTTGTAAGCCGGTCCAAAGAGTACATCAAAGTCCTCGCCATACTGATCATGGATTGCCCTGGCATAAAATTCCCCCAGTTTTCGCAGCTGCTTTCCGGTTTCATATCCGCCCGCATTCATGAAAAACGGGGAAATTCTTCCGGATTTCAGGGTAAAGGTTCCAAACTTCAACACGCCGCTTTCCAGCATGAAGTCAATAAAATCGTGCTTATAGTCTTCCATCTTTTTCTCCTTCTTTTTTACAGGATCTGGCTGCAGGCCACATCCGGCACAAACATCGGATCTTTGTCAGCCTGCGGCAGGATTGGGCCTGTAAACCGTCCGCAAAAAAGCCGCCTGCCGGCGGCTTTGCCTTTCTAAATTCTATCAGGAATCTGCAAGTTCGATCAGCAATCCATGACAGACTGGCTTATTTCAGTTCATCTTTTACGGCAGTAATGATACCCACCAGGGCACTGATAATGAGCATGACAGAGATGACAACCGCTATGATTTTATTTTGCTGCATACACTTCTCCTTCCTTACCAGGGGCGATCTCTTTTTATTTTAGCGTGCATGGATGATTTTTTGGTCTGCCAGCCATAAGGATCGGGCCGGCTCTGCTACAGTGCCTGTATGGACAAAGAGACAAAAACCCGCGCGCAGAAGTGGACTGCGCTCATCTGCCTGATCCTTGTGGTCGCCCTGATCATTGTCTATATCTTCATGATATGATACGGGGTAATTTTTCAACCTTTATAAACCGCCAGTTCAATCCAAAAAGGATTTATTGATCAAGGCGGCAAAAAAGTTCCGCAAATATTCTGAGCGTTTCAAAAGGAAGATTATCATCCAAACTGTATGATGAAGACGTAAAGAAAAGGGAGGTCATCTATCATGACAAAAGATGAATTCAAAAAAGTTCTTGAAACAGCAGTAGGCGGAACCGCTTATGGTGATGAGATCATCGAAGACCTCGTAGCACATTTCGACGAAACTGGCAAATACGCTCAGAACGCTAAAGACCGTCTCGACGAGAGAATCGGATCCATGACTGGCTGGGAAAAGAAACACAGAGCAGAAGGCGACACAGCTAAAGCTGATGCTGAAGCAGAAAAGATCGCTATCGCTAAAAAAGCCCTGGCTGCTATCGAATAATCTGCCTGAACAGAAAACCGAAAAAGAATCAGCGGAGGATAAACCTCCGCTTTTTCTATGGACCAGGAATCCGCCTCAAAAACCCGCCAAAGAAAAGAAGAGAAAAGAATAAAAAGAACAGAAGAAAAAGCGGCTGGACCATTTCCATCCCTGTCCATTGAATCCTCAGCCAGATCCTGGAGACTGGTTCCTGGAAACAGATAAACAGGATGGCAGCCGCCTGCTGCATCAGCCCTGTCCGAAAAGGCCGTTTCCAAAGATGCAGTACCCCGCAAACCATCGAAAAAGTAAAAGCCGGAAACATCATAAGAAATAACAGAAGAGACAAAAGGAAGAAAGCCCCCAAAGGCCAAAACCGGGCTGTGCTTTTGCTTTTGTATTTTGCATCCCCGGCGCGATCCCCGGTCAGGCCTGGAAATGTGATGGTTTAATGAGCATATGGTTTGCGAAAAAGTAATTTTATATAATGCCATATCTTCATTTTCCTGTCGAGATTATTCCGAAAAAATTGTGAGCATCTCAAAAGGATGAATGCTTTTGGGCACGTATGATGAGTGTGTAAAGAAAAGGGAGGTCATTCCAATGACTAAAGATGAATTCAAGAAAGTTCTTGAAACCGCAGTAGGCGGAACCGCATATGGCGACGAAATTATCGAAGATCTCGTAGCTCACTTTGACGAAACTGGCAAATACGCTCAGAACGCTAAAGACCGTCTGGACGAGAGAATCGGTTCCATGACTGGCTGGGAAAAGAAGCACAGAGAAGAAGGCGACACCGCTAAAGCTGATGCTGAAGCTGAAAAGATCGCTATCGCTAAAAAAGCTCTGGCTGCTATTGAATAGTCAGTCCGTCCCACTCACACTCTAACCCAAAAGAAATAGCGGAGGCTTAGCCTCCGCTTTTCTTGTGCCTTGTTCAGCCGGGCAGCCCGCTCTTGTTTTCGGGGGAACAGTTCCGGTTTCTCCTTTGCCCCATGCTTTTTCCAGCTTTAATTTCTGTTTCCAAACAGGATAATTTCATTGCTGCAAACAGGTACAGTCAGCATCTAATATTCCGAAAAGTTTATGGGCGTTTCAAAAGGAAGAAAGTATCGGGGCACGTATGATGAGTGTGTAAAGAAAAGGGAGGTCATTCCAATGACTAAAGAT
>Belle_p2__coassemble_3786_pt1 | contig 7122 bp, 6 predicted proteins | sample Belle_p2__metabat2_high_PE_032 | metagenome-assembled genome bin Belle_p2 | reverse complement strand
GTCTGTTTTAGAAACAAGACTGGACTTATCGTCCGTTTGGGTGGGGAGGTTCACTATAACAGCCATTTTGCCGGGAAATTCAAAGATATACGGACATGTTTGCGGATTGGTAACTGCAGGAAGAAGGAGAATTTAAAACCGGTTTTCATACTCCCTGTTCTTTCATAATGGATGAGAATTACCTGCCAAAAAGCTTTACCAGAAGCCATGAATGTTCCGTTTTGGACCCGCAAGTTTGGACAGGCAAAAGATTTTTGGCAAGGAATCATCCCGAATTGATAAGAAAACAATATTGGCAGGATAAGTGCAGGCGCTATTTTCGGATTGCTAGCATGTTTCAACCAATTGGTTTGAATTTGCCCGGGAAATTATGGGATAAAATCAATATATGCGGATAAATAAAGGCTATGCACGACGTTTGAAATCTCCTGAAAAACCAGACATAATTTTTTCGAAAACAGCAAAATGCTTCGTTTCAGGGCGATTGGCAGGACAAATTTCCGGCTGATGCCTTGTTTTTGGGATCCCAGCCTGCTGCTTTTCTGGTCTGTCCAGGTGCATCAAATCTGTGAATTCAGGATTTGCGGACAGCTCAGATGCTCATGCACCAGAACAAGAATGCGGAGATGCAGAAAGCTGTCTGTGATATCCAGTGCGGATTTCTGCAGCTCCAGCTCGAAAGGGGGCGGCCCTATGCCAAGGCCAATGGGAGGGTCCGGGAACAACCGTTCAACATCCGGGCATTCCTTTTCCAGCTCCACCCGTTCGTCAAGCGGACACCGCATGAATTCAAATCCGACAGCCCGTCCTGGATCTGCCCAGAAACGGAATACTACCCGTCCGGACAGCTTTACCCAGCCCGGATCGATGCCATCCTACCGGAATCAGTATCCGTATCAGAATAACCGGCGCTATGATTCTGGACGGGGCTCTTCTCCGCTCTTCCCGTTTTTAATGGGAAGCCTTATGGGAAGCAGCATGAACAGCCGGCGTCGCCGCAATATGGCGGATCCTTATGATCCGTTGACGGGAATGAACCCGATGAATGATCCTGGCTATGATCCAAATTATGGATATGGCCAGCAGCGCAGAAGATCAGGCGGCACATTTGGAATGATAGCCGTAGTTTTCATCGTCCTGATGTGTATTTTCCTGTTCTCATGCATGGGCTGTTCATCAAATGGCAGTTCCGCTTCTGTTCCGGCCAGCAGTCACAACCGGGAAAAGATCCAGGCGCAAGAACCGTTCGATGCCAACTGCATTGTCGATGAGGAAGGATTTTTTGAAAATCCTTCAAAAACCGCCTCGCAGCTGAAAACCTTTTACGACAAAACAGGAATCCAGCCGTATATCGTCATTCGCAGCTATGATCCATCCCTGAAAACGGACGCACAGAAAGCCGAATTTGCGGAAGAATACTACAACAGGAACATCGATAACGAAGATACTTTTCTCTACATGTATTTCGCGGATGCCGACCCCAATTCTGTGGGATACATGCAGACAGTCAACGGCAAGCGTGTAGATACCGTCATGGATCCGCAGGCTGTAGAGATCTTCTGGAACTACATGGACAATGAATGGTCCAGCGGCAAAAGTACCGATGCGATGTTTGTGGATGTATTCAACCAGACCGCTAACCGGATTATGACGAAAACGACCACATCTAATGATGTAGCAATGCGCTCTTTGATTGTTATTGCCATCATTGCGGTCATCGCAGGGGTAATCATCATGATTTACCTGCGCAACAAACGGGCCAGAGAAAAAGCAGAAGAAACCGCAAGAATTCTTGCTACTCCTTTGCAGACCAGCGATCCAGATGATGATGACCTGGTCAACCGCTACAGCAATAACAATAAATAGCTCCAAGCCAATCAGGAGGCAAATACTATGGGAATCCTTTCCAGATTCAGTGAAATTATGAAGAGCAACATCAACGCTCTTCTCGACAAAGCAGAAGATCCAGAAAAAATGGCGGATCAGATGCTTCGCAATACCCGCGAACAGTTCGCAGAAGTCAAGTCGCAGACCGCTTCAGTCATGGCTGATGCAGCTAAGGCTGACCGCGATGTGGCCGAATGCCAGGCCGACGTTGCCCGTTATCAGAAAGCTGCTGAAAACGCTCTGATCGCTCACAATGAAGGCGATGCCAAAAAACTGATCGCCCAGAAGCAGAAAATTGAAGAAAAACTCACTGCTTTAAAACAGACTGCCGAACTGGCCAACGCCAACGCAGACAAGATGCGCCAGATGTATGACAAGCTGGCGAACGATATCGAAACGCTCGAAGCCCGCAAGGATGCCATTAAAGCCAAAGCAGCTGCAGCCAAAGCCCAGCAGGCGATGAACAAGCTCGTTTCCAGCATGCCGGATACGAACACTTCTTTTGAAGCCTTTGACCGCATGGAAGCCAAAGCCAACAAGCAGCTCGATGCCGCTATGGCTGAAGCCCAGCTGAATTCGCAGTCCACAACGGATGATCTGGCCGACAAGTATGCCGATGCCGGAAGCAGCTCTTCTGTCGATTCCGAACTGGAAGAAATGAAAAAGCGTCTTGGCCTTTAAGCCGGATTCTTTCTCAAGCCATCCATTCTGATCGCACGATAAATTAACCTGCAGACCCCTGCAGAAACGGCCAAAAGACTGGCCGGAAAGATTAAAATAGAAGGCTCAGGCTGAACCACGTCCCCCAAAAACGATTTCCTTTCGAAATTCATATTCCGCCTGAACTGAAAATGAAACAGAGTAAAAACCTGTCCAGATCGATTTTCCTGGGCAGGCTTTTTTGCGTAAAGGCACTGCCTGCAAAATCTGCCGTACTGATATGAAATGAAGCTGGTTTTTAAATAAAACTTCCTGGAGCTTCAAAGAGGATGGCTTGAATAAATCACTGGAAATCTTGGAAGCATCTGGTCCTATTCTTTCTGCTTAAAAAGCAGCTCGGAAGAAACCAGATCTTCCCGCTGGTCAGTTTTCGGCTTTTCTTTGGGTTTGCGCTCTCTCAGGCCTGCCGGGAAAATTACGCTGATCTCTGGATCAATTTTGCCAATGATCATCCGCCAGGACAGAAAACAGGCGAAAAATCAGGATGGGTATCGCGGATAAAAGAAAAACCTTCGAATCAGCTGCCTGTATTTGATACAGAAACAGCGGATTTGAAGGCAGTGTTCGATCTTTGTTCTGATGGCTGGAAGCTTACTTCCGGCCCGGCTGGCCCAAAGATTTCCTGTACTCTTTTTCAGGAAAAGTCAGCCAGGCCATACCAGCTGATGCCTTCATCTTTCCATCCGGCCCGGACCAGGGCATCGTTTTCTGTCTGGCTGGCGGTAAAGTTGTGGGCGCCGCTGCGGGCGTTTGGATTATACTGCCGCAAAAGCGCAACTTCTTTCTGGTCGGCAGAATACCAGCCGATGCCCTCATCTTTCCATCCAGCCTGAATCAGGGCCGTACGCTCATGAACATCCATCGTATAGTGATGATCGCCCGCATTTGGATTGTACAATCGGTAAACCGGTGTGGAGGAAGCCGTTGGTGCGATCCAGCCCGCTCCCTCATACTTCCAGCCCAGATAGACGAGAGCATCGCGTTCTTTGACATCTTTTGTGTAGAAGTGCTCTCCGGAATTAGGGTTGTACAGTCTTTGCATAATGACGGAATGAGCTCCCTGGCCAGAAGCACTGACCTGAACCGATGCTGGATCAATCGCCTTGGCCGACTGGACAATCAGCCCGATATCACCTGTGCGGCTGCCGGCATTCAGTTTTGCGTTATAGTCCATGGACGAGATCAGCAGCGTATCCGGTGCAATCTGGGAAACTTTGCCATTCCAGTGATTGTTTACGGTTATGGCCTGCGGAAATTTCAGGACAAAGGCCCACATTGAAGTGGTTCCCTTGCCTGTGGCCGTTACCGTTGCCGAAAGCTGGGTGCACTGGTCGGACCCAGCCGGCCAGCTGTTTGCTGCAGCCAGGCTCATCTGACTTTGAGCCAGGGATGGTGCAGGAACTGCGGGCGTGCCGGGAAGGGCAGGATTGGGATTGCCGGCAGCGGAATGACTGGCCCGGCTTAGCAGCCATTGGCCGCAGGTGGAAAGATCGTTCAGGCTCCAGTTTTCCAGGCTGGCAGAAGGCTTGAGAATCGCAGAGCCTTCATTCTTGTTGGAGGCAGACCACAGGAAGCGGCCAGTCTGGTGCTGGTCAAGGACATTCATCCACTTGTTCGCATTGTCGATATCAATGCCGCTGTTTCCATCGGCTGCCGTAATTCCATATTCGCTGGCAACGACTGGAATCCGGTCAGCCGCCTGGGCATATCGGTTTCGCAGGTCGTCTTTATGAGTTCCGGCATAAAAATGAAGCGTATAGGCAACGTTGGAGTAAGGAAGCGGGCTGGCAGCCGGCTTGTCAATTTCCTGCGACCAGGTCGGTGTTCCCACCAGAATCAGGTTATTGGAGTGTGCTCTTATGACGGGAATGATCTGGGCTGCATACTGGCTGATCTGCTGCCAGGTGGTGCCGCCGTTAGGCTCATTGCAGATTTCAAAAATGACATTGGGAACCTTGCCGTATCTTTGCGCTTCTTTTTCAAAAAAGGCTTTTGCCTGGTCCGCGTGCGTGAGCGGATTGCCATCCGACAGAATGTGCCAGTCGATGATGCAGTACATTCCATTGGCCACTGCCAGGTTTACGCCCTGGTCAATGAGTGCCTCGAGCTGGGCCTGGCTGCCGCCGGTACAGTAGCCGCCGTATTCCTGGGTATACAGCGCCAGCCGCACTGCATTCAGGCCAAAATCATTCTTGAAATGAGAAAAGCTGTTCTGGTTGAGAATCTGGCCAAACCAGGCCAGGCCATGCGTCGAGATTCCATTGAGAACTACCGGCTTTCCGGATGAATCAACGATTCGATTGGATGTGGTGTGAAGGGCACTGACGGCAGGTGCGGCTTCCGGAACCTCATTTTCTTTTGCGTGCAGGGAAACGGTACAAAGGCCAAGCAGGCAGGCAAATGAAAGAAGGACAGAGAGAAGTTTTTTCATGGTTTTTCCTCCTGACGAATTCAGTCTGGGCTTGAAAAGATCAAAAGCAGGTAGATCTGCCGTTTCAAGATATACACAATAATTACAAGATATACACAATAATTATAGGAAACGACCGGACCGGATCGGCAGCATTATACTCAGGCTCTGCAGCAACCAGGTTTGGGAAAGCAGGCCAGAACAGTTAAGGAGAAAAAACGGACAAGCTGCCAAAGGGAAAACCGTAACTTCATCCAGCCAAAAGTCCGTCCAGTCCAAAATTCAAAGCAAAACCGCCCTGAAAGAAAGGGTCTCTGGAATCTGGCGATCCGGAACTGGCTGGCAGCACCGGCAATAAAAGCAGACAGGGCAATAAAACCAGGGCACTAAAAAAGGGCAGAACAGGAGTTGTTCCGTCCTTTTTTTGGCTGTTCGCATTCAGATGCAAACAGCTTCCAGAAAGCTGTCGTTTTCAGCTGTTTCTCAGATATCCTCTGGCAGGAATGATTGGACAGCCGGTTCATTTATTATCTGCTCAGTGTTTGCCAGTTGGTGCTGGCCAAATGCAGTTTTTGCCAAATACACGGTTTACTGAATCCGGTTTGCTTCGCCAAGCTCTGCATACTGGTCAGCCGTCGTTCCATCAAGAGGACTGGAACCGCTGCTCCAGCTGACGATATCGCCGTTTTTATCGCGGACGAGTTCATAATACTGCCAGCCCTCACCATTTTTCAGCCGAAAATGCGTATCGACATCTTCCTGGATCAGCGGCATCAGATCATAAGCCCGGTCTTCGATGTACAAAATCCAGCGGCCGTCTTCCTGGGCAATATCTTCACTGTTCTGCTCCATGACTTCCTGGGCAGAAAGCGGGGTCTCATTGCCAAACATGTCATAAGCAACCCCTCCGCCGCCGCCTATCGCTTCGCCGGTTTGGGAGTCGATAAATGTGTATCCATTGCTGCCGTTGGGCTCGGCAATGACTGCTTTCTGCTCGCCGTTAAACCATCCGGTAACCATTGTCCGAACACCGCCCAGATCCTGGGCGTAAGCCACACCGGATCCAGCCACAAGAGCTGCTGCAGCACCGAGTGCAAGGGCATGTTTTTTGATTGTTGTCATCATTCCTGGTTTCCTTTCCGGCATGGAAGAGAGCGGCGCTTCCATTTTCAGGCCGGAAAACGCCTGGCGATAGCGATCCTGATTGATTTGTTTTGCCTGTTTATCCGTTGTCTTCATCCATCCAGTCCTCCCTGAGGATTTTTTTCAGTTCTGACCGGGCACGGCTCAATCGCTTGCGCACGCCGGCCGGGCTGATCTGAATAATGCGGCTGATTTCCTCCGTCGAAAAATTCTCATAGTAGTAAAGCTGCAGCACCACGCGGTATCTGGCGGGCAGGTGAGCAACCGCGTCAAGGAGCCGGCCATCTGCTTCGCTTGTAACGGGAATATTGGCCAGCGTTTCGTCCAGCGGCATCCGGTTGCGGCGCCAGAAAGTGCGGCGAATGTCTTTGGCCTTGTTAAGTACCGTGCGAAACAGCCACTTTTTGATGTGGTCTTCATTTTCAAATTCCTGCGTACTGCTGAAGTACTGAATCATTGTCATCTGCACTGCATCTTCGCTGTCAGCCCGGTTTTGCAAGACGGAAAATGCAGCCTGGAACAGAGAATCTTTATAGCGGGAAAACAGTGTTTCTACCGTTTCTCTCATATGCCTGTTGTTACTTTGTCTGTGATTTGAATTCCTGTAAGCGAAAGGTCCTTTCACTTAGAACACGTTTGAAACTCCGGAAGCGTGACAAAATACAAATAATTTCTCTCATGAATTTATTCTGGCCTGAATCCCGTTCTTATGGCCAGCTTTCCAGCCGTTTTCCCGCTCTGTGCGCAACACAGCCCCAGCTAAAACACAGATTTTCTTCCTGCAAAAGCGGGCTTGAAAAAGAGCGGGCAGAAGGCAGAGCGAAAACAGCGATTCATACCATGATCCATATAAAGCAATAAAGCAGGACTCATCAGGGCTTTCATAATATTCTTTCATAATATTAAGCCTGAATAATTCATGAGACTTTTCACGAATTCATTTTCAGGGAGATTGTTTCTAA
>Belle_p2__coassemble_3330_pt1 | contig 8484 bp, 9 predicted proteins | sample Belle_p2__metabat2_high_PE_032 | metagenome-assembled genome bin Belle_p2 | reverse complement strand
AAAAACTTTTTTTACATGAGAAGCTGCGATAGATAAAAGGGGATAAGGTCGGATAAGTGAACAGCTGACTGCTTATAATGTCTGCAGCTAACAAGAAAGAGAAAGACATCTGAAACGGTCAGAAAAGAAAAAAGACCGATAATGGCCTGTTTGAAACAGACCCCCCATCGGTGAATAGGCACGATAAATTTCAGAAAATTTCACCAAATGTTTGACCTGAATACCGGTCTGTGGTATCTTAATTGAGCAGTCAGAAATTGGGCCTGTAGCTCAGGTGGTTAGAGCGCACCCCTGATAAGGGTGAGGTCGCTGGTTCGAGTCCATTCAGGCCCACCATTTCTTTTGCTTCTTGATGTGGGGTGTTAGCTCAGCTGGGAGAGCACCTGCTTTGCACGCAGGGGGTCAGGAGTTCGATCCTCCTACGCTCCACCAATTTGAATTTAATCTCCAGACAGAAATGTCTGGAGTTTTTATTTTATCCGCACTTTCCAGATTCTCTTTTTTTGCCAGTCTGTCCTTAAAAATTTTCCGGATATTCTGGCTGGTGACTGCCAGGATCCAAAAGTTCCAGAAACCCAAGGACTTTCTTGCTGTTTCTGATTCTGCTTTCTGTTTTAAAGCAGCTGGCGGGAAAGAAGGCGGAGAATAAGAAGCTGAATCTTTGATTATCGTCCAGAATTAAGACGGCAACGATTTCAATGGATCCGGTTTTTCTGATTGCTGTTTTTAAGGGATTTTTAGTCCTTGTATTGTTGACACATTAAGATACCAGCAAGAAATTATCTCGAAATTTAGAAAAATTATCCGTAAAAGATATGGTCTTTATGGCATATATCCCATAAGCAAGAAAAAATGTAACCCCGCGCAAAAAATGTATGGGGTTACATAGATATGGTAAATTGGCATGATAAAGATATCTTTATGACGAGGTAACTCAATGTGTAGAATAATCACATTTATGATGATATTTTTCGTGCATTTGTTTTGAAACGTTTACCTAATCTGCTAATAAAGGATATTCATAGATGAATATTGAATGTATAATTTTATTAGCGAATAAGGAGAATCTGGATATGATTCGAAACAACCTTGAGGTTGATATTAAAGTTAAGTGTGTGGAAGCCGGGATGGTTCAGCGCAACCTCGCTGAAAGACTCGGGATTACATCGCAGTATGTAAATCACATCATTAAGAAAAAAGAAGGCCTCGTAAACAAAACATTTGTCATGATGATGGAAGGCCTTGGATATGATGTCGAACTGAAGTACATACCGATCGATCAGGACTCCGAGACCCGGAATGACAACTAAAGGAGCTGCGGCTCCTTTTTTTTTGTGCCTGGAATGTGCCATTTTGCCTGCAAGGCCATTTTAAAAATAAAGTAAAAAGCAGGGAACTCAACCTGGTCCCTGCCCATTTATATCGGATTTTTTAAAATCTGTCCAGAAATTGCGCACGATAAAATGCAAAAAGATAAAGATGAAAAAGACCTGCCAGAATGCAGCGGAGAGTCTCAGACAATCAGGGCCTGGTGCATGGCCATGGCTTCCTGGAGCCGGTCGGTATGGAAATCCTCGTTAAACACTTCCTTGAGAATGAATTTCTTTGCCTGCGGATCGTAAAGAAAATGAAGGACTGAGCAGTTGTTGAGCGTATCGAGCTTTTGAACCTGCCAGTCTTTTTTCCAGAAAGTCGCAAAGGCATAATTGGCTGATCCATGGGCGACAACCAGGACATTCTGGTTTGCCGGGTCGTCCATGATTTTAAACAGGGCCTTATTGTAGCGGGTCTGGACCTGGGCGGTGGTTTCGCCGCCAATCGTTCCATAGTACGTATCAAACTGGTCGGCAGGCGGGCAAAGATAGACTGGAGCTCCTTCCAGCTTGCCAAAGCACATTTCATACAGATTGCGTACAGCTGTATATGGCTGGTCGGTCAGCAGCTGGGTCGTCTGGATGCACCGGCCTTCAGGAGAAGTGAAGACATGATCATACTGGATCTGTTTTTTCTCAAAGTATTCTTTGCGCGTGTGCAAAGCCTGGGCAACACCTTCCAGCACGAGCGGCGAGTTCACAACGCCCTGGACGATATCCCGCTGATTAAAGAGAGTTTCGCCATGACGGACAAGATACATATTTTTCATTTTCCTTGACTCCTTTAAAATCCTGGCTTGTTTCTAAATGGTTTTTGTACAAATTCTGTACAAGTATTGTAAACCACAGCAGGAAAAATCGTCTTTAAACTGATCCGGCACCGGGCCGCGCCTTTCGGAAGTACTTTGCAGGCAGGGCAGAGCTGGTTATTTCCGCCTTTGTTTGAGCTCTCTGGTTCTCTGGCTTTCTGGCCGCTTTTCTTTTTTTTAGCTTCTCTTTTCTTTTTGATGCACAAAAACAAAAAAAACGGCCTGCTGGCCGGATGCGGGCAAGAAAGCTTATTCGGCTTCCAGGCGGGAAGGCAGAATGGACTGCTTTTCATTTCGTTTTGTCGGAATGCCAAAGAGAAAGTACAGGACATGGCCGATCCATACAATGGCCAGAATGATCCGGCCGATGGGGACATTTTTCATCATGATAAAGCCAAAGCCCATAAACAGGGTAAAGAAGGTCAGGATGCGGGCTTTTAAAGCGATGGTCATTTCTTTTTTCTTCAGGAAAGGCTCAACATAGGTCTTGTTCCATTTGGAAGCTTTAAACCAGGCGTGAAGCTTTTCAGAACTGCGCCCGAAGCAGAAAAGCGTCAGGCAAAAGAAGGGGAAAGTCGGCAAAAGCGGCAGGACAATGCCGATCAGGCCGATGGCAAAGCTGAGGGATCCTAAAGCGATCCACAAAGGTCTGGTCAGTTTCATCGTATATACTCCATTTCTGTTCATAAAAATCAATCTCGTCAAAAGCAAATCGCAAAGATCCGTTCTTGCTGGTATCGGCGAAATCCTTATGTTTCATAAATCCCCTGGGCTGCATTGAGGGGACTGCATGGCTGTGACAATCCCTGGTCAGTTTGCCATCAGAGGGCAGAAGCTGCAGTTTTTATCAGAAAACGAAATCCATCAGGATGGAATGGCCGGGCCGGCTGCCGCCGGCTGTTTTGCTTTTTTCCTGGCCCGAACGGCTTTTATGGTGATCCAGGCGTGGCGCAGGGCACTGACGGGGTGCTTGCCAAGCATTCACCAGCCGGAAAAGCGCATGACTTCCCGGATCTGTTCCTGCTCTTTTTGGCGGTAGCAGTGGACTGGGCACTGGGAGCAGAATGTTTTTTTCGCCATAAACGGGCATTTGGCAGCCCGCTGGCGTGCATATTCCGCCAGCCTGGCACAATCGGGATACAAGCCGTCTGCGTGCTGGTGATTCTTTTTACAGTAGAGGACAATCATGTCTTCAACCATGTGCATCTCCTTAGCCCGCTTCTTTTCAATGCGTCTGATTTCCTTCTCATCGAGCAATGGCATCTTTTGAGCGGCCGGCTTGTCTTTCATCTGGGTCTGGCTGGTTTTGTCTTGATGATTATTGTGATGATTCATAGCTTATTCCATTTCTCATTTCTCTTTTTTCACTTAGCATTTGCATTTGACTGCCGGGATCCGTCCCTTTAACAAAGCCGTCCTTTTTTCATCTGGATGATCCGGTCGGCCAGGCGCAGAGTGGATGGCCGGTGGCTGACCAGGATGATCGTTTTGTCTTTGGCGTTTTCATGAAGCGACTTGAGAATCTGGCCTTCGTTGAGGCTGTCCAGATTGCTTGTCGGCTCATCCAGCAGCAGGATTGGGCCATTGTGGACAAAGGCCCTCGCCAGCCCAATGCGCTGCTTCTCGCCGCCGGAAAGCGAATCGCCAAGCTCGGCAACCGGGGTGTCATAGCCCTGGGGGAGCGAACAGATGAAATCGTGAATGGCAGCTTTTTTGCAGGCCGCTTCAATCTGCTGGTCGCTGGCTTCAAGGTTTGCGATGCGGATATTGTTCCGGATGGTGTCATGAAACAGGTGAGTGGTCTGGGACATGGCTGATTCCAGGCTTCGCAGGCCGGAGGTGTTCACCTCTTTCATGCTGTTTCCATCCAGCCTCATCGTACCTTTAGCAGGATCCCAGAAGCGCATCATCAGCCGGATGAGCGTTGACTTGCCGCTGCCGCTTTTGCATCTGATGCCAAGGACTTCGCCTTTTTTCGCAGTGAGCGAAACATCATCAAGAATCTGTTCGCTCTCATAGATAAAATCGACATGTTCGGCTTTCAGATCGCCATATTCCGGATCGGCCTGGTTGAAAACTTCCTGGATCTGCGGCGTTTCTTCCAGCAGGTCCAGTACCCGGTTTGCCGAAGCCAGGGTCTGCGAAAGACCGATGCCAAGATTGGCCAGGGCCGAAACCGGGCCAAAGGAAGCGCTCAGGGAAAGAAACGGGAGAATGAGGCCGGCCAGGCCGATGGATCCGTTTGCATACAGCAGGCAGCCGCCCACAAGCATGACCAGGTCAGCTCCAAGAATGAGCAGGCCGCTCCAGGCGCTGGTCTGTCCCTGGAAGGCTTTGGATTCCTTTTCCGCTTCCATCAATACGGCGGCTTTTTGCTGCATGCCGGCCAGGCGTGCTTTCTGCTGGCCAAACTGGAGGATCTCCTTCATGCCGCGCAGGGTTTCCAGGACATAGCTGGAATAGTCGCCGGCAGCCTCCCTGGCCTTCTTTCCGGTCTGCCCGGCTTTGCGGGCAATAACCAGAGGCAGAAGGATGCCAATGGTCACGTACGAAAGCAGGGCAATGACTCCAAGGATCCAGTGGAAGGATCCAATCCAGAAAACCATGATCAGAGAAAAGAGGAAGGCAATGACCACCGGCGAGATGGTGTGGGCAAAAAAGACTTCCAGCAGCTCTACATCTGAAGTAATCAGGCTGATCAGGCTGCCGCGGTCTTTGCCCTCAAGCTTGGCCGGAGCCAGTTTGCGCAGCGTCTGGAACACCAGGTCCCGGATTCTGGCCAGCAGGCGGAAAGCTACGTAATGGTTGCAGTCCTGCTCGCCATAGCGCAAAAGACCGCGTGCCAGCGCAAAGACAGCCATGCACCAGAACAGCCCCTGCAGGCCCATTGTGAGCACTGGCTGGCCAAGCAGATCGGTCAGGGCAAATCCGGCAAAGACGGTAATGCCGGTCGCGCAAAGGTGGCCGGCCAGTCCGGCACTTACAGCCAGGATCATCCACCCGGCAAGCGGCCGGGCCAGTTTGAGCATGGCGCCAATGGTCTGGATTGATGTGCGTTTTTTCATCGGGCTTCCTCCTTTGCATGGCCCTGACCATAGACTTGCGATCTATAGTCCAGTGAGTAATAAGGTCGATCATCTTTCGAAACCTCATCGTCTGCTTCGATCACTTCTTTCGCTGCTTTCGCTGTTTTTATTTCCTTCACTGCTTTGATCTCTGCCTGATGGCGGTTCGTCAAATCCTGGCCGCTGGTCCTGTCTGTGTTTTTGTCCAGGCCATAGGTTTCCAGTTCAAGCTGGGTATTAAACAGGCGGGCATACGCGCCGTTTTTTTTCATCAGCGAAGAATGCGTGCCTTTTTCGACAGCTTTGCCGTTTTCCAGCACCAGGATCTGATCGCTGGCGATGGCATTGTGCAGCCGGTGGGTAATCTGGATGACCGTGTGCGAGCCGGCCAGGTTCTGGATGGCTTTTAAGATGATTTCCTCGCTCTGGGCATCGACATTGGATGTCACTTCGTCAAAGACCAGGATTTCTGCCGGCTTGAGCAGGGTTCTGGCTAAAGCCAGGCGCTGGCACTGGCCGCCGGAAAGGTTGCTGCCGTTTTCGCTGAGCGCAAAATCCAGTCCGCCCGACTGGCGGATAAATCCGTCCAGGTTGACTTCTTCCAGTGCTTTCCACATCTGGCTGTCGCTGATTCCCGGCGCAGCAATGTCCAGGTTGTCCCGGATGCTGCCTTTAAACAGGAAGGGACTGGCACCAAGCAGCGTGACTTTATCCAGCCAGTCTTTGCGCAGGATCTTATCCAGGCTGGTTTCATTAACGAGGATTTTTCCTTCTGGTCCGGAAAGGTTCAGGCAAAGCAGACCGGCCAGAGTCGACTTGCCGCTGCCGCTCTGGCCAATAATGGAAACAAAGGAGCCAAACGGAATGTCCAGGTCAATCTGCTCCAGGACTTTGCGGCCATCGCCATAATCGAAATCTAGATCCTGGATGTGCAGGGCAGGATGGGCAGGAGCTTTGAGGGTTCCATCATCAGGCAAAGGGGCATCAAGCAGGGCAAAAATGCTGTCGCTGGCGGCCATGCCGTTCATGGCGATATGGAAGTAGGAGCCTAAAAGCCGCATCGGCAAAAAGAAATCCGCACTCAGCAGGATGAAAGCCAGGACACCAAAAAGGGAAAGGGAGCCGGCCTGAAAGGCCTGCAGTGCCAGAATCATGCCGGCGGCAGCGCCCCCATAGGCCACCAGGTCCATGATCGTGATGGAGTTGAGCTGCATGGTCAGCACTTTCATCGTGATTTTGCGAAAAGCTTCCGCTTCCCGGTTCATCTTGTCGTTCATCCACTGGTCTGCCTGGAAGATTTTCAGGGTCGTCAGGCCCTGCAGGTTTTCCAGGAAGGTATCGCCCAGGGCGGCGTACTGGTTCCAGTAGCGGCTCAGCAGTCTTTTGGCAAACGTCTGCACCAGGACGATGGAGATGGGGATGAGCCAGACGGCCAGCAGCAGGACGCCGGCGGCCCTGACATCCAGAAACGACAGGATGGCAAAAAGCGTAACCGGGGCAAGAATGGCGTAGAAAAACTGCGGCAGATACTGGCCGAAGTAGTTTTCCAGCTGGTCCACTCCCTCACCGGAAATCTGGACCGCTTTGGCGGTCGGGATGATTTCGGTATAAGCCGGTCCAAGCTGGGTCAGCCGGGTGTAGATTTTTTCGCGCAGCGACTGCCGCACGCTTTGGGAAGAAAGCCGGCTCATTTTTGAAGAGGCCAGGGCGCAGGCAAAGCGAACGCCCAGGCTGATGGCGGCAATAGCGGCAATGATCCAGATTCCTGAAACCGTCAGGGCCCTGTTGAGGACATTGACAATCAGGCTGGATGCGCAAAACATCAGGCAGATGTTGGCGATCAGGGCGATCCATTGAAACAGAACATTATAAATGACGTATTTCTGGCTGGTTTTCATCTCCCGGATCAGACGTTTAGAAATCATAGCGGCCTCCTTTAATAAAAAATCAGGTAAACAAATCAGGTCGCCTGCAGCTTTGCCGTTCATGACAAAGAGAGTCTGCAGGAAAGAGCCGGCACTTCGCGTTAGTTTAATCTAACTTAGTGGTCATAAAAAAAGGCGGAAGCCGCCGGCTTGTTAGCTTTTGCTAACAATTAGTGCGTGCTAACAATAGCAGAACATCATTTGCGATGCAAATGAATTTTTTCACAACCGGTCGATTCCCATCATTTCCCAAACCGTTTTTTCATTCCAGCCATATTCAGAATCTTCCGGCGGATTTTTTAAGTCAGGAAGATGGATAAAGCCGCTGCGCAAAGATCCAGAAAGAAAAAGAATAAAGGCTGCTGTCCCGGTTCAAAATCAGGCAAGCCAAAGGAAGCGGTAACGTTCCTGACTATAATAAGCAGTGTTTATCCAAGGATCAGGAGCTGCATCTGCAGCAAAAGGAAGGATACTTGAAAACAATTTATGCCATAACAGGAGCCAATGGCTTTCTGGGCAATAACATCATCCGGCTGCTTCAGGACCGGCCGGAGGTACAAATCCGCTCATTTGTTCTACCAGGTTCTTCAACAGAATCGCTGAACGGCCTGCAACCCGATCTGTACTATGGAAACATTCTCGATCCGGAAAGCCTGGATGATTTTCTGGCAAAGGATGTTGAAGATGTTCTTTATGTGATTCATTGTGCCGGGGCGGCAGACATCAAGACGGCTATGATCCGCAAGTCTGCGCGGTCAATGTAACCAGACGCAAAATGTAGCCAAAAAAACCTGCAAAGCCGGCTGGTGTATATTTCCAGCGTGCATGCGATGTCCGCAAAGCCGCAGTCAGAGAAAATCAGGCCGGCTGTTTCCTATGATCCAGATTCAGTGCCTGCCTTGCATCCCAAGACCAAGGCAAAGGCCAGTGCCAGTATTCTGGAGATGATTGAACGGGATGGTCTGGATGCGTGCATTATCCAGCCCTCCGGCCTGGTTGGCCCCAACGACTACGACAACACGAACATGAGCCAGTTTTTCGCGGAAGTCTGCAATGAAAAGCTGCCGGTCTGCGTCGATGCCGGCTACAGTTTTGCTGATATACGCGATGCGGCATCTGCCATTCTTGCTGCCTGCAAGAAGGGGAGATGCGGCCAGAGCTACATTGTGGCCAATAAGACGATTTCCATGATGGAACCCGCCCGCAAAGCCAGCTTCTACAATCGCTCCCGGCCGGTAAAAAACCGCCTTGCCCCTTAGCGTATCTTTAATCAGGTATTTTGGGTAATTGAAGACCGTAAGAAGTCCCCCTT
>Belle_p2__coassemble_3141_pt1 | contig 9272 bp, 11 predicted proteins | sample Belle_p2__metabat2_high_PE_032 | metagenome-assembled genome bin Belle_p2 | reverse complement strand
AATCCGGAGCAAAACCGGATTGAAGGGAAGAAGCTGAAGTACGGTGATGTTAGCTATCGGGAAACACCCAGATCCATATCGAACCTGGCAGTTAAGCCGATAAACGCCGACGATAGTGAATGCGAAAATAGGAAGTTGCCGGACAGAAAAGAAGCCTTTCTGCAGAGAAATCTGTAGAAAGGCTTCTTTTTTTGCGAGGCAGTTAGATAACGCTAATTTTTTGCTGCAATCGGCTGATTTGGTGAATGAGTACGTGTTTCTTCAAGAGAATAGAGGTCATCACGGCGAATTATCCAGTAAGGAGAACGGAATCGAATCTGTTCAACCTTTAAAACATCAAGTTCATAGTCCAAGTTTTCTGCCAGACCATTTAAACAGGCCGAAGTAAGCCGTATTGATATGGAATTATTCTTAGAATTAATCTTTGCTCAGGGGGATTTCTTCTGAATTCTCTTTTGACTCCTGGATCTGCAGAGTAAAGATTATTGTTCCTTCTTGTTTTAATTGCTGGAAAACACGGTCGTAATCAGAGAAATCGCTTATTTCAATGTTTTTCTCTGCTATTGTAGCAATAACGGTCTTATCCTGACTGATTGTTTTTGATGCATATGTTCGAATGACCATTCCTGGAAGCAGCTGAAGATCTGTCTGGTCTACTGTACTGCCAGAGCGCTGGCTTTCTTTATTCTGGAATGAGGTCAGGACCTTGAGAAGATGCTGAGGGCTATCTGATTCAAGCCAGATTATCGAAAGGGTATTGAAATCCATAGGTGCAGAAGTCTCTAAAACTGTTTTCCAGCCTGTCTTAGTGAATTGATAACCGATAACAGCAGCATAAAACGTTTTGTCGCTAGTGAGTTCAGACTGGGCCAGAACCTTTCCTTCAATATCTGCATCTTTTGGAAAGGTGTCTAGGACAGATTCAGGAACTTTCTGCTGGCTGGTATTCGCAGAAAATGAAATCGAGTTGGATGTTTCCGGATTATTTGGTACGCTACATCCACTTAAACACATGATAGTGCAGATCAGGAAGCAAGTGGTAGTAGCTGATTGTTTATAGAAAGTCATGATATTGTATTAGGTACGGTGCCACTGTAGAGGGTCGAACCGTCACGAGTTATATAGGCAGTAATTGTGGTTCCGATTGATGTAGTTCCTGTTCCGGACATAACATAGGTCCAACTGCTTGGAGCTGCAATAGTCCAGCTTGAAGTATATTTTGTGGTTGTAATTCTCTGATTTTCCCCACCGGGGCCTACGTTACCAACTATGACATCAGCTCTGCTAAATCGAAAGCCTGAGTTTAGGTTGCCGACTGATCCAGATGCGCTGGTCAACTTCATCATTTTAGCTGAACCTTGATAATAGTAATCGTAAGTAAAGCTAGAATAGACCGTAGCCGCAGAAGAAACAATCTGCGCTTGCGTGGAAACTGTAGTACTATTTCGAGCTACAGATTTTGGAACTAAGTAGATTAACGTTTCTTCATCAACTGAGAAAATCACCTTGTTCATCAAATGATGATTTTGAATTTGTTCAGTCTTACGGGAAAAAGCGATTGGTATACTATTTAAACGATCGGCAAAAGCTTTTGTATCCTGGTTGACAGAGGATATGTTATAGCCACTTTTCTCCAGGTTCTTTTCAAATGCTTTTTCCATCCATTCATATTCGTTTACAGTATCAGCTTGGATGGGAACAGTAATTACTGGACCCATTAATATAGTTGAAAGAATCGTTTTGTAGAGTCGGTTCATTTTGATGGTCTTCCTATAGAAGTAATGTCCTTTTATTCTCATTCACATTTAAAATTACCACAATTTAAAAAGCGCTTATAAATTGATGTTTATAATATATAATATTTGAATATATTGGTAATATTTAAATTTTCTTTTAGGTTATAACGATAATACTGGATATTTTGAGAGCTGAGATAGTTTATTCTCCGTCCTGTCTGCCAAGTGTGGACAGAACGGAGAACTGTATATTTGTAGAGTCATACGTTGCCTCCTTAGCATTGACTTAAATCTATAGTCTCTATCTAAAAGAAGTTATTTTTAGAGGTAGGCTAGTTAATCTTCGACTGGAGTATTTCCTCCTTTTATTTCTTCCTCCTCCATAAAACAGAAATCTATCGTATGATGCTTCTCACAAAATGTGGGATTGACTATGATTCCTAAAAACAGCATAATGGTTAGTATCTTTGATAATTGATGCATAAATTTCATCAAATCTCTCCTTTAACTTGTGATTTAACAATACAACGGTATTAGAAGAATTTACAGATGCAAAAATTCGAGAACATAGAGTTGTTAAAATGGATATCTATAATAAACTTGGATTTATTGAAAAAAGACTTCGAAAGAAAATGGGTCTTTCTTTGGAGAATGTTTCTAAAGACTTGAAAGTTTCAAAAGGCAATCTGTGCGAAATGGAGAATGGGAAAAGACCTTTGAAGGAGGAAACATTTCATGACTTTATAGAATGCTATCAAAGAGACTTCAGCTTAGATCCCTTTCTTATCGGCAAAGCAGAAGATCTGTTAGATAACTTGATAAATGCCTACGTCTATAAAAATGAAGAAAAGGAAAATGAACTCATACAAACATTCTATGAATGGCGGACGCGGCTGGAACTTTCTTCAGGCTGCCTCCATATTCCACTGATTGAATGCTTTTTAACCCATCCCCTGAAAGGTACAGATTTTTCTTCTGCGCAGCAAGATATCTTTTTAGAAGTAATGGAATACTTTCCGGTTTATGAGCCGGATGAAAAAGCACTCTACTTTTATATCAAAGCATTCACAGCCAAAAAAAGGGATAAATACGAAGAAGCGGATAAAAACTACCGACTGGCTTTACAAGAGTTAAGCGGAAAGAAATGGCCACAGCTAGAAGGAATCATTAAGCAGAATTATTCTGTGACTTTACTGGCCAATACATCGTTTTATTCAGCTTATGTAATGGCCAAAGAAGCTCATGAGTTTTTTGCTGCTTTCAATAATTACAAACGTGCCCTGATGTGCGCCAATAACTTGGCAAACTGTCTGGTTTTTCTTCAGTCTTTTACAGAAGCTAAAAAATATCTCAATCAGATCCTGTTGACAGTCGAATCTTTCTCTGGGTCTTTTATTCATAAATATATCGTTTCCACAATGGTTTTTATACTGGTATTGGAAGAGGAATATGAAAAGGCCATACGGTTTTCAAAAGAACATCCGATCGAAAACGATGACTTTTTTGTTGGTAACTTATCTCTGATTCCTTATTGTTATTTCAGGATCGGACTGCTGGATCAGTGTCAGCTTGAAATGGACAGGTTGACCCAAAAAGATCTGGCCGCAGATGAAAAAGCATTGTTTAACCTGTTAAAGTCGGTTTTAAGAAAAGACCTGAGCGAAATTGAGGCGGCCAGGAAGAGAATGATCCAAGTCTGCTGCCGTCAGCTTAACTGGGGAATGCTGATGGTTATGTACCAGCTGCTGATCTATTTTTACAAAAGTGAGAATCAAACCGCTTTAGTAATTGAAGCCTATGAGGAAAAAGACAAAGTATACCAGCATCAGCTGCCTGCAGCATACTACCAGGAAACTTGCAAGCGGAAATAATTCGAGAACAGAATGACTGAACCTGAAAAGGAAAAGCGGAAACATCAGAAATGCTGTTTTTAGACAGCGCAGCTTTAAACATGATATTGATAAAGTTAAAACGTCCAGAAATGGTAATCATAACGTGTACAGTTGTGGGATTGCTCATTAATGGACGTTTTTTGTTTTCATCAGACACTCCTTTGGGAAGGTACTTCAAAGGGAAAACATTCATTGCCAGCTCACGCCTGGTATACAGAAATGCAGTAAACCCAATGCGATTTAAAGTATTTTGGGAGAAGAAAGAGATTTATCCTCCCACCTGGCAAAAGGCCAGAAGAGCACTCAGCCTTGCTTTGCCGGTTATTGAATCTTGTTTCCACTCCAGGGAAGAGCCGGCTAAATTTGCATTCTGCTCTCACTTTTTCTCTTTTTACCCGTCTGGATTAGATTTCGGTGAATAAAAAGCAGATACCCAGATTGATAATCAATTTCACTAGAACTGTTAACATTAATTTCACCCAAATTGGCCATTTGGATTACACCCCAGACAAACAGAAAACCGATTCTTATCTTAAGACCATTAAAAAAGAACATTCCTTTTTCCAAAGCGAAGGAAAAAAGGAATGTTCTATGCCGGGTATGACATCCATTCTGGTAACAGAAGATCTGAAGGAAGCCGGTGGTAAAGTTCGTCCTGCTGCTTTGAACGGATCAGCTATCCAAAGCGGCCTGTGATGTAATCCCGGGTTTTTGGACTGGAAGCTTCATTAAAGATCTGCCAGGTCGGGCCGGCTTCGATGAGGTCTCCCTGAAAGAAGAAAGCGGTCTGGTCAGCGATGCGCTTTGCCTGATTGAGGTTGTGAGTAACAATCACAATCGTATAGTCTTTTTTCAGCTGGAGACAGAGATCTTCAATTTTAGCAGTAGAGATCGGGTCGAGAGCACTGGTCGGCTCATCCATGAGCAGTACTTCAGGCTCTACGGCTAAGGCTCTGGCAATACAAAGTCTTTGCTGCTGACCGCCGGAAAGGGACAGGGCGGATTTTTTGAGATCGTCCTTTACTTCGTCGTATAAGGCTGCCTGCTGCAGCGCTTTTGTGACAATGGATTCCAGTTCCTTGCGGTTTTTGATGCCATGGGTCCTGGGACCGTAAGCCACATTATCGAAGATACTCATCGCAAATGGATTGGGTTTCTGGAATACCATGCCGATTCGCTTGCGAAGCCCGTTTAAGTCTGCCGTTTCATAAATCGGGCTCTGGTCGAGCCAGAAATCGCCTTCGACCCGGCACCCTTCAATCAAATCATTCATCCGGTTCAGGCAGCGGAGAAAAGTGGATTTTCCGCAGCCGCTGGGACCGATCAGGGCCGTAATCGTATTGGGGGCCATATCCATGGAAACCGAATGGAGGGAATGATGCTCGCCATAGAACACATTCGCGTTGCGAATCTGCAGCTTGGCGGGCGGATTTTTTGAATAGAGATTCATGCTAGCTGCCTGCTCTTTTCATCATGCGTTTGCAGATCTGGCTCTGGCAAAGATTAATCAGCAATGTCAGCCCCAGCAAAACAACGGCTACGGCGCCTGCCTGATCCATATACAGCCCTTCATTGAGCAGCTTGTACATATGAACGGACAGGGTTGCTCCTGGATCGAGCAGGTTAAAGGCGGCTTTGGCAATCGTGCCGGAGGTAAAAATCAGGGCAGCGGATTCGCCGATAATCCGGCCGGTCGCCAGCAGGATGCCGGCGAAGATGCCGGGAGCCGCCTGCGGAAGCAAAACCGAGAAAACCGTGCGCAGTTTTCCGGCACCTAAGGCAAAGCTGGCTTCCCGCATTGAATCGGGAATCTCTTCCAATGCTTCCTGGGCCGTCTGCATGATCAGCGGCAAAACCATAATCGTCAGCGTCAGAATGCCGGAAATCAATGAAAGCCCAAGCTGCAGGCTGCCGACAAAGAACAGCAGCCCAAACAGGCCATAGACAATAGACGGAATGCCGGCCAGGGTCTGGGCCATAATGCTCACCAGCCGGACAAACCGGGAGTTCTTTTTCGCATACTCCTGAAGGTAAATGGCAGCGCCGATTCCCAGGGGGATGGAAAGAGCCAGAGTGGCCAGGACAACCAGGACGGTATTGACCAGAGCGGGTATCATCGACAGGTTATCGGTGGTATAGGTCCAGGCAAACAGGCTGCCGCTCAGGTAGGGGACACCTTTGATCAGGATATAGAGGACCAGAAGGGCCATGATGGAAAAGCCCAGAAACGCGGCCAGATAAGTTATAGCGCGCAGAAATACACTCAGCATATCCCGCTTTGGTTTTACAGCGGCCTGTTTTTGTGATTTCCGGCTGTCGGAAGCAGCCCGCTTTGAGGACTGGGGACGGCCCAGCCCGGAAGGTATGGGCAGAGTGGGGGTATTGGATAAATCAGGCAAGTCAGCTCGCCTCCTTTTTCTTTGCAAGAGAGAAGCAGAAGTTAATGGCCATAATCAGGACAAACAGGACCAGCGCAGTGGCAATTAATGCCTGACGGTGCAGTCCGGAAGCATAGGACATTTCCAGAACAATATTGCTGGTTAAAGTCCGGACGGGAGAGAGCAGGCTGTCGGGGAACAGGGCCGCATTTCCGGCAACCATAACCACCGCCATAGTTTCGCCAATCGCCCGGCCAAGACCCAGGACAATGGAAGCAATAATTCCAGACCGGGCTGCCGGCAGGCAAACGAGAAAGACACTGCGTTCATGACTGGCTCCAACGGCCAGGCTGGCTTCATAGTAGGAACGGTCTACTTTCTGCAAAGCACTTTCGCTGACTGAGACAACTGTGGGCAGAATCATGATGCCCAGCAGAATGGATGCGCAGAGAATTCCTTTTCCGGATGTACCGGGGAAAATCTTCATCAGCAAAGGAACCAGGACAACGAGTCCAAAAAAGCCGTATACAATACTGGGAATGCCGGCCAGCAGCCCAATGCCGCTCTTGAAGGGGCCGTACAGTCTTTTCGGGCAATAGTAAACCAGGTACAGGGCACAAAGAATGCCCAGCACGCCGCCAAGCAGGATGGCCCCGGCGCCCAGGCAGAAGGTCCCGGCAATCATGCTGAGAATTCCGTATTCGTTTTGCGATGGTTTCCACACCGGGGAAAACAGGAAGTTTGCCGGCCCGATTTCCAGGATGGCCGGAAGCCCTCCTGAAACCAGAAACCAGCAGATCAGGGCTACACAGACAATGCATAAGGCAGCACAGCTGCCAAATACATATTTCATGAACGATTCTTTGTGTGTAATACTCATTGCTCCATCAGCTCATTCCATGTCTCGATCTGGGCCGTATAGATCTGCTTGACATCATCTTTTGACAGGTCGCTTACTTCATTTTCAGGATTGACAATCACGACAATTCCATCATTGGCAATCGGGATATCTTTCAGCCCGGAGCTTTTTTCTTCATCGCTTAATGCCCGTGAAGACATGCCCAGATCATAAACGCCTTCGCTGGTGGAAGTGATTCCAGTGGTAGAATCCGTCTGCAGCACGGACAGTTCGCTTTTGTCATTGAGTTTCTGGTACGATTCCGCCAGCTTTTCCATGACCGGGGTAACGGAAGACGAACCGCCAATCGTCAGAGAACCGCTCTGGCCGGAAGATGTATAGGCCTTTGAGGTTTCCAGCGGGACATAGCCTTCTTCTTCGATGATGGCCTGGCCGTCTTTGGACAGGACATAATCGATAAAGTCGGCAGCCAGCGGATTGTCGTCTCCTTCTTTTTCGACAAGCAAAAAGGAGCGGGTAATCGGGTAGCTCTGGTCATTGATCGTCTCAACAGAAGGGGATACGCCATCAATCGATACAGCCTTGGACTTGTCACTCAGCGACCCCAGTGAAATATAGCCGATCGCATTCGGATTGCTGTTCACTGTTTCTATCATGACCGCCGTGGAGTTGGTGATTTCAGCATCCGGGGCGGTTTTGTCTTCTCCATCTTCCTTGATGCCAAACAGTTCCACGAATGCGCTGCGGGTTCCGCTGCCGTCTTCCCTGGAGATGACGGAAATCTTTGATCCGCCTGTGCTGGCACTGTCTTCCGGCTCGCCCGAACCGGAAGCAGAGCCTGCCTGGCCGCTGGTACATCCAGCCAGCATCCCGGCACTCAGCATGAAAGCCATCAGTCTTCCTGCTGTGCGTCTGCAGCATTTGAATCTTTTTTCTTTTGACATGTTCTAACCTCTTTTCATGCGACCAGTATAGAAACGCTTTGTAAGAAGATCTTGATTGGTGTGTAAAGATTTCGTAAAGATTCTTATACCAGTGAAAAAGAATGTTCCGGTTTGTGAAGAATGGCCGGCAAAACAGCCCAGATCCAATCCCAGGCCAGAAAAAAGCCATGGTCCACAGGGGATCATGGCTCATCAGAGAAAACTGCAGGTATTGGGTAAAGAATCGATAAGACGGTATCTATTTCAGCTCGGAACATGGGCGCAGCTTCATCTTTTTGAGCTGGTCTTCAGGAAGCGAAGTGCCTTTCCAGCTTTCATCTTCCCGGTGAAGAATATGCCTGCAGCCGGCTTTATGGTAGATTCCGGATTCAACATTGATGACATAGGAGCCATCCGGATCATCTTCAAGCCCATCCAGGTCGATGCGGATCTGGACATTGGCCGGTTTTGCGACTGATCCGGGTTTTCAGGAAGATCCGGCAGTTCGCTGAGATCCGGATAGAGGACTTCAGGAATTTCATCATCGCGATAGATCGGATGGCTGGCTTTTTCCACGCTCCAGGCCGGGGAACCATAGAGCCATCCATGTTCAAGCAGGAAAGTTTCCTCATCAAGGGTTGTCATATACAGGTACGAGCCGCTGCGGGCGTTTGGATTGCAGGAGACATACACCGGAACATCCCCCGTGGAGAAAAAGGCCGGCTCGCCGCCAAAATCCTACTTCCATCCCAGCTGGACCAGCTTGCGGGCTTCAGCAAGGTCAGCTGTATAGTAATGGTCGCCCCCGGCCGCATTCGGATTGTACAGGCGATAAACCGGATCGCCATTGAAACTGGACTGCCAGGCGACATTTTCCACCGTCCAGCCCCGGTCAAACAACGCCTTCATTTCGGTTGGACTGTCGGAGCAGAGATGCTCTGAGGAATGAGGATTGTAAAGACGGTAACAACATCGTCGCTTTCAAAATCCTCGCTGATCGCAAAGACAGGAAGACTCGAAACGGGCAGTGAAGCCGCAAGCGCGCTGCAAACCGACAGAACGGAAGAGGTTTCCTGCTTTTTCATGGTTTGATTCCTTTCTGGTCACATATAGAAAAAGAAAGCCGGCAGGCAGCAGCTGATCATTCCAGAATGGGCAATGGGAAGCGGGGCGCCTGGCTAATGTTAAAAATTATCAAAAACCTTTTAAAGATTGCAGACCTTGACAGGGGCTGGATTACCGAAAAACAGGAATGCCAAAAAAGCGGGGGGAATCATCCAGGCAAAGGATGGACACGAGGAATGAAAATGAATTCAAATGAATGAATACGGTAGATGAACAGGTTCTTGAATGAACAAGGATCTATGGCTGCAGGCAGGACGGGAGAAACGGGACGCTGAAATGGACAGAAAAAAAGCAGGTTCGAAACCTCAATGTCATTAACTTAAGACAGTTGACATTTCTCTTAGAAGCTATCCATTTTG
>Belle_p2__coassemble_3071_pt1 | contig 9552 bp, 6 predicted proteins | sample Belle_p2__metabat2_high_PE_032 | metagenome-assembled genome bin Belle_p2 | reverse complement strand
CGGCTTGCGGTTCGCTGCACCTGGCGACAAATACCCGTGAGTGGACTTTCAGCGGCAAGATTTGTGCCAGGCCCGATACACCGAAAAAGACCCGGAACAGATCCGGGTCTCATGAAACAATAGAATGGTTCCGAAGAAAACCGAACGGAGTAAGATCGAACGGTTAAAAGCAGCTGCAAGCAAGCGAATAAGAAGCAATCTGGTTCGGCTTACTTCAGTCCATACCAGGCAAGGCCTTCATCTTTCCAGCCAAGGACAACCAGCGCATCGCGCTCGGCTGCATCCAGGGTGTAATGATGAGCACCAGCCTGTCTGGTGTTGGGGTTATACAGGCGATAGAGCACAGTTCCTTTGGAATCATCGGAATACCAGCCAATGCCTTCATCCTTCCAGCCGGCTTTAACCAGGTAGTCGGCTTCCGGACGGCTGGTCGTGTAATGATGATCGCCGGCATTGGGATTATACAGGCGATAAACCGGGGTGTCGGATTTTGCAGGAGCTGTCCAGCCTTCGCCTTCATAGGTCCAGCCAAGACTTGCCAGATGATTCTTTTCGGCGGTATTTCCCGTGTAGAAATGCTCACCCGAGTTCGGATTGTACAGCCGGTGCATCACGACTTTACTCTGGATGGATGTTCCCGTTGAAGGCCTGGATGGATTCGAAGGTCTTGACGGGCGATCCGGATTAGACGGATTAACCGGCTTCGACACTTTTTTCAGGCTCGCTTTGGCCTGGTTCAGGGTATTGGCGGCCTGATTGACTTCATCCTGACTGGCCTGCGGATTGTTCCGGATTGCTGTCGCAGCACTCACTGCATTCTGGAAGGCTGTCCAGCTCTCACTCGTATAGTCAGCCTGGTTCAGGTCTTCAGCGGCTTTGAGCGCTGTATCCAGAGCGGTAAGGTCCACTGCATCCGGCTGAACTGGCGTTTTTGCGGCAGTGACGATGAAATTCTTGAAGGAAGCTTCGCCATCCCACAGGCCAAGACCAGCATGACCTTTTGCAAAATGGGCATCTGTTTCGTTGAGGGTATGACTTAAAACACTCTGTCCATCGACAAAGACTGTAACCATCTTGCCTTCTTTCTGGATTTTGACGGCATGATATTGGCCATTATTAAGCGGTTTATCCAGCTGGGCACTCTGGATATCTGCTCCCGCAAAGCGGAAAAGCTTCAGAGAATTTCCATCAGAAAGCTGGAGTGCATAGGCCTGATTGTCAAATGGCGAAGTGTTGCTGGCAAAGAACAGGTTGACCAGGCCTTTCGTGTATTTGACATCCGTTGAAATTGTCCAGTCGCCTTCATAGATTTCTCTGGAGAGGATATAGTCGTTGGATCTGGTATTGGATCCGATGAGTTCATCATTTTCAATGGTCCAGTTTCCCTCCATGATCCAGTCTTTAACATTTGTGTTGAAATTGTCTTCTTTGATCGTAAAGGTAAACTGTAAACTCTTGCCATCTTCAGTCGTGGCTGTAATGGTCGCAATTCCCGGCTGCAGGCCATGAACCGTACCGTCAGGATCTACTGTCGCCACGGTTTCATCACTGGAAGTCCAGGTCAGATTCTGGCTGGAAGCTGGCGGAAGAACAAATACATTGAGCTTTTTGTCCTTGCCTGGATAGAGAGTCTGGACTAACGCGTCTGTGCTCTGAATGCTGGATTCAGGGGTGGATTTATTGGTCCAGATGCTTGCAAGCGGATAGACATTAATTTCAGCCGGGCAGGCATCACCTTCAACGACGGCTTTGGCTCCAAGCGAAGTTGGCGTCGCAAAAATCTGCATGGCACCGGCGGCTTTGTACTGGCTGGCAAAGACTTCCACGCTGGCTGCATCGACAAACAGGTGCAGATCGATCGAGCCATCCGCATTTTTAGTGACATGCTGGGAAGCCGGCTGCGAGAATTTGCTGGAAATCTGGACACCGGATTTTGAACGGTCGATGCTCAGGGTTTCGCTGGCTACATCATAAAGAACGGCTGTTTCTTCGCCATTGCTTCCCGTGCGGACTTTAAAGCCGACCGTTTTTGTTCCTGCTTCCGGCTTAAAGCTGGAGACGATTTCATAGCTGCTGCCACTGAAGCTATCCAAAACTGTATTGTCTGCGGCAAGCGTTCCTGAATAGCCCACAGCTGCCTCCTGGCGCAGGTTTTGGTAAGCATTTATCGGTGTCTGAGTCAGCTTGTAAAGACCATTTTCATTGACCAGGCCGATCTGCAGGTTCAGGTTGAACGTGCCGTTAAATTTCTGGCCAAGCTTATCAGCGACCAGGTTGCAATAGTCATCCCACGTATTCATCCAGTTCAGCTCGATCAGATCAGGAATCTTCGGATTTTGGGCGGTTCCAAAATCCTGAATGTAGTAGGTCATGGCGGCATAGGAATCCGGGCCAAAGTTCATAATGCCATCGTTGTCTTGATAAGCCACATCAGGAACAAAGCTCCATTTGCCGTTAACTTCTTTCAGGTCGCCAACTTTGTAATATCTTCCGCCGCGCGAAAGAATCCACTTGATCTGGCCATCGACTTGCTGGGGATAAAGATCCGGGCATTCCGTATGCAAGTCGCTATAGACGCTTTCCACCGTCCAGTCTTTCATGTTGTCGGAAGAGTAAATACGCAGCGGTCCGCCAGCAAGAACCATGAACCACTTGTTTTCCCATTTGAACACTTTCGGATCACGGAAATCGCGGTTTTGCAAAGGATCATTGCTCCAGTCCAGTGCAATATCATCCTGCTTTTTCCAGGTCTTGCCTTCATCTTCAGAAGTTGCCAGCTTGATGCGCTGGCCGTTGCCATTGACAGTAATGTAGGCAATCAGGCCGCCTTTACTGTCGGGGAACAGGCCGGAAGCGTTGTTGTCATCCACGGCGATACAGCCGGAGAACATGGTGCCGTTTTCATCGGGATAGAGAGCCATCGGCTGCTCTTCCCAATGGACCAGATCTGTACTGGTCGCATGCATCCAGTGCATAGGACCCCATTTGGTGTCATCGTAAAACTGGTAGAACATGTGGTACTTGCCCTTATAGTACACCAGGCCATTGGGGTCATTGGCCCAGCCTTCCTTGACGGAATAGTGATACTGGTCACGCCAGGGCTCGTTGTAATAGAGGGAGTCCTGGTCAAAGCGATGGATATCCAGCTGGTAAGTCCGGGAAATTCCATTATTGGATACCGTCATCGTAATCCAGTTGATGCCCACTGCTACCGGAATATCCGCCTCCGCCTGGTAAACCTGTCCATCTTTTTCAAAGGTGACGGTGGAGCCGTTTTCCAGAGCTGGATCAATTATTACTGAGCTTGCATTGTAGTTTACATACTGAATCCAGGTCGCCGAATCCGGGAAGAACTGCGCTTTTTTATCAACGGTTCCCGTGCTGGAAGTGACGGTTACATCGCTGACAGCTGGCGTATTTTCAGCATTCAGTTCTGTGATCTTCGTATTCTGGAACACAGCTTTTGCATTCCAGTTGAGCAGGCCGCACTTGCCTTCCTTGATGTAGCTGTTCTGGCCGAGGTCATTTTTCTGCATCGTGTGGTCGGAAAGGTTGGCCACCAGTTTTCCATTGACCCGATACTGAATCGAGCCATCGATGCAGACCACCTGCAGATGGTAGTTTCCACCAGAATCAGCTGCGACTTCGACTTCATCAATCAGCTGTAAAGCATCATTGTTCTGCCAGCGCCAGAACTTGGCTTTATGACTTACGGCATCCACATTGACGGCGTAGCCTTCCTTGCCATATTCGCCGCCATCATCAAAGCGGAAGATCAGACCAGCCGCTCCGCTATCGCCTTCAAATTTCATGTCGGTTTCATAAACGAAATTTTTCTGGCTTTCCTGGCCGATCAGGAAGGTATCCCCCTGATTTGTTGCATCCGAAACCAGGCCCTGTTCAGTAATCGACCAGATTCCGCCCTTAATCACGCTGGTACCTAGATTTGTGGACCAGTTTTCAGCAGGTTCAAGAGTCTGATTTTCCTGAGGCTTTGTACGGTCCGTAAAGGAAATGCTGGTAAATGAAGCTTTTGCACAGAAGGTCAGCAGGCCGACATAGCCGCCTTCCCAGTTTTCAATCTTTCCGCTTACTGAATGCAAAGTATTTCCGGTATTTCCAAATTCATAGGTAAAGCTGCCATCCGCCTTTACATCAACAGCCAGATGGATCGGTTTTCCAGTATCAACATCGGATACAATTCCACCGGGAAGAATCTCTTTGCCGGCACCAAAAACCCGGAAGAAGTCATTATTCTCCTTGCGGCGGGTATCGACGTTGGCGGCATACCATTTGGTCCCCGGCGTTTTTTTGCTCGATGCGCCAAAGACCAGGGCGGCTGACATCTGGTCTCCTTCATTTCCCTGGCCAGTTCCTTCAAGGAGAGACACATTCGCTTCCAGATGGAAATCATTGGCTGCAGTTTTCTGGGTATTCAGCATGGCAAAATGATCACCATCCGCTTCCAGGATGAGGTTTTCGCCCTCAATCGTCATACCGGCTGCGCCGACATTGGTAAAATCACTTGGGGATACGCTTTCTGATTTTGAGCTTTCCAGGTCTGTCTGTGCAAAAGCCTGGGCGGTTCCATTTTGATCATCTGAACTGGCTGTAAATTCGCTTTCTTCAGCCAGAATGGGCTGAATGGATACTGTTCCGGCTGCGGCAGTGAGGCTGAGCATAGCCGAAAGCAGCATTTTTCCTGTTCGAACAAATACTTTTTTCTTTTCGTTCATGGAAGTTTTCCTTTCCTCTTTCTTTTTCCACCTTCAGTATCGCCAGGTGAATCCGTTTTCAAAAGTGATAAATGTCATATCATTCTTTTGATTTCTCATATTCTAGTTCTTTATTTTATTCATCAATCCTTAGAAATATAAAAGTATCGGTCCGGTTGGGACACTGGGCTAACCTTCAGACCGGCTTGCAGATCAGACATAAAAAAAGCTGGAAAACGCGCAGATCCAAAGATTTTTCTTCTTTGAAGCCGGCATTTCCAGCAGGATTATGGAGCGGATCCAAAGCTGCAATCCGCTTATTTTGCTTTGATGCAAAGCAGGAGATAACTAAAAGAATGATTGAATTTCGGTTTTTCTTCAGAAATCTGATTGAGGAACAGGTTCTGTTTTTCCATCCAGAAGAACAAAAAGCTTCTTTAAATTGTCCTTCCCCCGCTTGATTCCAAGACCAATCACCAGCATTGCGATAATCGAAAGGGTCATCACTGCCAGGGCAATCCAGAAAATCACCGGCTGGTTTTTTAAAAACAAAGCCAGGCTTAATGACAGGGTGGACAGGATCATCGCTGTGTTCAGCCATTTTTTCAGATGATTATGCAGGCGGCTTTGAAGAACAATCTGATCCTTCAGCTGCTCTTTGCTTAACTGTTCCATAAATTTTTTCCTTTCTGAATCTTTTTTCGGCCTCGTTTGGGCTGGGGTTGAATCGCTTACACTGCTCTTGTTCTGCCTCGAGAGCAGTCCCCGCTTTTACAGGCAGGCAAAGAAACAAACCGGCTGCCGGCTGAATGGCCTGAACTGGACAGGGGACTGGTCATTCAGCCTTGCGATAGGTTATTTTTTAAAACAGCCGGGTTGCGAAATGAGGTGCAAAAGAGTTCGGCCAGATTCAAGCGCTGAAACCAGGCGCACACCCGGTTGGGCTTTGCGCTTTGTTGAACATGTAAACTCTTTTCGTATTGCAAAGGCCAGTTTTTTGAGATAAATGGCGGCAGCCCGGGCGGGCTGCCCGCAAAGGGATACTTCTAATTTCTGTTTTGAGGATTTTTTGAAGATCTTTCGTTTTAGTAGTTCAGACCTGGATCGAAGAAGCCGATCAGTACGCCAACAAAAGCCACAACAACCAGCAGCAGCATGACTTTAAGCGGGCTCATTTTCTTCTTGGCCATCAGCCACCAGCAAAGAATAATGAAGCAAGCCGTCAGAAAGCCGGGGTAAACGCTGTCTAACGTATCCTGTAATACGAGGAATGGTTTATCCGCTCCATTGGCGGTCATGGAGAAGGCCGTCTTGACGGATACCCAGGATGCAGCTACAGCACCGATGACAATGGCGCCAAGCATGGTGATGCTTTCGCGCAGCGCTTCGCCCTGCGCGCCCACTAAGAAGTCAACGGCTTTTCCGCCCATTTCGTAACCTTTGACAAAGAGCATCTTCATGCCAAAGTAGGCGATCAAGTTCCAGGTGATGATATAGAAGATAGCGCCTAAAGGACTTCCACCACCGGACATACCCAGGGCTACACCGAGCAGGATCGGAATCAGGGTACCGACAACCAGGGAGTCGCCGATCCCGGCGATCGGGCCCATTAATCCGGCTCTTAAACCGTTGATGGTTTCATCGTCCACATCTTCCTGACCATTGGCTCTGGCTTCTTCCAGACCGGCGGTGATGCCGACAATCACGGTACCCAGCTGCGGTTCGGTGTTAAAGAAGCTGCGGTAAGTATTCATGCTTCTGGCCTGACCCTGCGGATCATTAGGATAAAGATCGCGGATGATCGGCAGCATCGAAACCATGTAGCCAAAAGTTTGCATGTGCTCCTGGGAGAAGCAGGTCAAATTTCCGTAATACCAGTTGTGAAAGGCTTTGTTAATCGCCTTCTTGGAAATTTTCTTTTCCATATTAAATGTCCTCCTCCTCATCTTCGTCTATAGCCGCACTCACTGCACCTGCACCTGTCGCCTTGGCGATCTGGAGCATCTTGATGCGGTAGTTAATGTAGGCAAACATGGCAGCGATGATCGTTGCGGAGACCAGGTTGATTCCTAAAGAAGCAGCCAGGGTAAAACCAAAGAAGAACGGGATAAAATCAAAGGCTTTTGTAACAATCTGCTTAAGCAGGATGGCAATTCCGACGCAGGGCAGCAATGCACCAACGGTAAACAAGGTTTTCATGGCCAGGCCATCCATCGGCAGATAGTTCTTGATCAGATCGACCATGGGCGCTCCCATCTTGACCATGATCATGGTCGGCAAGAAAGAGAACAGAATGTGGGAAATCCATGGATACACCATATCGACCAGATAGAGTTTGTCATAGTCGCCTTTTTCAACGGCGCTCCAGCCCATATGCTGCCAGACAAGGTTCATTGTTGCGGTTCCATAAAACAGTACCGTTCCCAGCGTTCCAACCATGGTTCCAAAGGAAGTCGCCAGAGCCTGACCATCCGGCGAATCGGCGGAAAGGCCATAGGATTTTAAAGCAATCATTGCCAGTGGGATACCAATGTAAGATACAGCCCGCACGTCAGCGGAAACAGTTCCGCCTGGAGTAACCAGGGCGATGTAGACGATCTGCATTGCGACACCAACCAGGATGCCGCTGGAAATATCGCCTAAGACGATTCCGCAGATCAGGCCGCCGACCAGCGGCCGGCCTAAAGTGTAGTTACCGATACTTGTACCGCCAAGACCCGGCATACTGGCCAGGCAGGCGAACAGTCCTAATATTGCGGCTTGCAGCCAACTAATTTCCATAATGTTTTCCTCTTTTTATGCGCGTTTTTTATTCATGCTTTTATTCATGCTTTTATTCGCGATCATATTTGTGCTTTTATTTGCGATTTTGATTTTTATTGATGCTTTAATTGAAGTTTTTTAAAATCAAATTTTATTCATGATTTTCTTCGCCTCTCTTCGATCTCTTCGAAAAGGCCAGCCCGGAAAATCATGGCAGGAGTTCTGACAGCCAGCTTTTGGCCAGCCGCCAGTTTTGCAGCTTTTGCTTCAATTTCTTTTCTTTTTCGGGCTTTTGGATTCAGGATGGTACTTTTGCCGAATCAAAATTCCGTTTTGTTCCTTAATCTGTTACTTTAATGATGTTGTGTTCTCTCTTGCGGACTGGAAACTTCCCTTTCCCTGTCCGCTTTTTGTTTTGAGCGATTTTCTTGCAGCGATTCTAGTAGCCGAATTTTGACTTGAAGTCATCCCAGGTTCCGATGGAAACATCGGGCAGCAAAGCAAATTTGACCTGATAGCCGTTTTTGTGAATGGATTCGAGGGCATCGGCTTCTTCTTTGGTGATCGACTGGTTGTTGCCCAGTTTTACGGCTTCCGGACGGTCATTGCATGGACCAATAATCAAGGTGTTGATTCCAGGCTTGAAACCGGACTGCACCAGGATTTTTTCCATATCGATCGGATTTTTGGTAATCACGAAATAGCGGGTGTCGGAGTTGAGCACTTTGTCGCTTTTCTTGATAAAGTCATCCACCGTCCAGACAAATGTCTTCTTTCCGGAGGCAGCCTTGTAGGCATTTTTTAATACGGGATTGCTTGCTGCTTTGTCGTTGACAGCAATGATGCCATCGCAGGGGAATTCTTTAGCCCATCGGGTGCAGGTCTGGCCATGGATCATGCGATCATCGACGCGTAAAAATGAAACACTCATACTAATCTCCTTTTCTTCTGTTCCGGGATTTTTTCCGGCTTCTCCATTTATGTTTTTTTTACTGATTTAGCTGCCCGAAATTCGCCCAGTCCCTAAACGGGAATCAATTGGTTTGCCTTTTTCCGCTCATCGGCAAGCGGATCCGGGGAAATTCAGGCGTCGTCTTTGTCTTCAGACGTCGTCTTCGTCTTCATCTTCTGTGCTTAAGACAAATTCTTTCAATGCGTCTCTTGCCTGCTCACTGATCGATTCTTTGAGCGTATCCAGATCCATCGAATCTTTCATGAGCAGAGCGGTCAGTGCCAGCGGCAGATTCATGCCCCCGATGACGCGGGTGTTGGCAGCCAGTCCTTTTTCGCACAGCACATTGCAGGCCGTCGTCAAGGGGCTGCCGCCAATCAAATCGCCCAGCAGCAAAACTTCATCGCCATCGCCAATCGGCTCAATGAGCGCTTCGAAATCCTGGGCAAAATCATCTGCGCTGCGTCCATCCTGCAGGCCAGCTGCCAGCAAATCCGCACGCTTGCCAGCCAGCATTCCCAGAGCATTTTTTAATCCGGAAGCAAACTCACCGTGGCTTACGAGAATTACATATTTCATAACCTTTCTCCCTTCTTGCACACTTATTTTCCGAAAAATTCCCATGATTCACTATTGTCATTTGTCATAACTCATGTTCGGAATTTCACAATCCGATATGACAATTGTCACTTGGAATCTTCTGGACTGTTCATTACCGGATTACTTGCTTTTCATTCAGGATTAGCTTTACTTAGCAATCCCATATGCAGTAACAGGACAGAGTTCCTGAAGCAGGCTGCGCGGAAAATCTGAATCTGGTTCTTTCTGCTGCCTGGCTGCACAGGCGATGGATCGCACAAAAAGCGCAGCAATTGAAACAGGCCAAGTGAAGGAAAAAAGCCTGGACCATGCAGTCAGAAACGGCAAAATGAACGGGCAAAAAGGACGGGCAAGCCATCGGTTTATGACTTGCCCGTCCTGGTTTACGGTTTATTCGTATTGTTATCACAAATGATCTGGGCTCTGCTGCTGCTGTTGATTTTAAAGCCAGGCAAGACAGCTATCCGACATCATCGGGATAAGTTCTGGTTTTAATTCTAGTTTTAGTTCTGGTTTTAAGTA
>Belle_p2__coassemble_2797_pt1 | contig 10807 bp, 8 predicted proteins | sample Belle_p2__metabat2_high_PE_032 | metagenome-assembled genome bin Belle_p2 | reverse complement strand
TGGTAGTAGCTGGTGTTCATACTCCTGCTCCAAGAGCTGATTCATTTTCACGATACGCCTGGGCTGTCTGGCTCAGATACGTGCAGTAATTGGTGACCAGCTGAATGTACTGGGGAAATACAGGCGAGAACTCTTCAAACTGGGCATAAGCTGATCTGGCTGCGGGTGAGTCCCAGAAGGAATTCATCGCCCGGATCGCCTGCCGGATCTGCTCAAAGAGCGTTTCCATCTGTGATTTGAGAGCTGTAACCTGGCTTGATGCCGTATCAAGCATATCGCTGGAAATCAATACACCATTCATAATTATTTTCCTTCCTGATCCGCCTGGCGGATTTTTTCTCCATTTTGTCTGTGTGATTTATGCAGCCGACCGGCTTTTTAAAGCATCCGCGCATTGGCTGTCCGGTTAGCCTGAAGCTGCTCGTAAGCAGAAGCATCTGCGATCAGAAGATTGCCGTAGGTATCGATGGCCGTTTTAAGCTTGAGCATTTTGGGGCGCAGTGCTTCCAGCTGGGTGAGAAAAGCCTGGGCATCTGATCCCTGCCAGACCGATTGAAGCTCGTTCATCCGGGCAATCATCTGCCCCATGAGCGATTCATATTCCTGCGACTGCCGCTGCAGGTTTGTTCCGGTCGCCCGGATTTCGTTGTAATCTGCCTGAATTCGCATACATTCATTACCTCTCTTTTTTCTGTTCTCATAAGTCAATACAAATTGTTTAAATGTTTATGATTTATTTAAAATGTTTCCTTAAGCAGGTACTGGCAGCAGAATGACCTCATCATCATCCGCCAGCGGCAGCCGGCTGATGGGGATATGGCCATTGAGCAGGCCATCCTCTTCTCTGGAGTAAAACCAGAAGGTACACTCCTTTGAAAACCGCCAGTTCCAGCCCGGCTTTAAAAGCCCGGCCACTTCAGCAAGTGTCTGCACCTGCGGATTTTCAATTTCGATAATTCTCTGCTGGGGGCTAAAAATAATTTCAAAAGCCAGGATCATAAACCCTCCCCGTCCATTTCGTCCAGACCCGCCATAAAGCAGTCTGCTGCCTGGCCTCTGGCAATCCACAGTGCATCTCCGACTGGCTGGGCAGGGGGCTGGATCTGGAGCAGATAGCCAAAGCTGGAAAATCCAGGACCCGCAAACAGGATATTTCCCAGAGCGGCCGCCTGCCTGAGCATTTCTGGCGGATTAACTGCCTGGTTTAAATCAAGCAGGCAAAGCGGCTGCTCACCCGGCAGGCCTCCCGGTTCAAGAAGCGGATTTTCTGCCTGCAGACGCAAGGCCAGGTTTTGTGCTTTGGCTTTGTGAGCTGCAGAAGACCAGGCAATGGTCAGCGGTTTTCCTTTGTGGCAGACTGGTTTTCCATTGAGCGCATCAATCGCTACCAGACCTTCCAGATGGGGTTTGTCCAGCGTCAGCAGATCCGGCTTAAGCCAGATGGGCAGAAAGGCCTGCGCAAGGGTTTCTTTAGCCTGCCAGATCGTCTTATCTGGATGATGGAGAATCAGCCGCTGGTATTCATGTCTGGCCATTCCGCTCCGACGAAGGGCTGCTGCGGGCCAGTTTTCCGTTTCTGAAAGCTTTCCCCCGCTGATCTGAGACAGGATATCCCGGTTTTCCATTCCGGCAAAAATCCGGTTTGAAAATAGAGGAAGCAGTTTTTCCTGCCGGAAATCCAGCTGGGTACACAAGACGATCAGTGAAATTCTGGGACATTCAGCCAGCGCTTTGACAAGCGCAAATGAAGTGGAAGAAGCAAGCCTTAACAAAACCATGACCGGCTGTTTCCACTCCGGATCAGTCAGCTGCCAGAGCGAAGCCTCTTCCACCAGCCATAAGCCCCTGCCCTTTTTGGCAGGCAGCCAGCAGGCCATTGAATCATCCCAATCCTGATCCGATTTGTTTTTACCGAATGTCCAGGCGGCAAATACCGGACAGCTGCCAGATGCGGTCAGGGTCATGGCGATCTGTTCCAGCTTTGTTTCTGATCCTGCTGCTGCCAGAAGGTTTTCGCCAGGCGGCAGGCAATACCTTTCAAAATGCGAAAGCTTGTCTTCCATCAGTCCGTATTCGCTGTCGGTATCGTTCAAATCAGGATGCAAAATCCAGTGCCTTTCTTCATTTCGTGACAGGATCCGGCTTCGAAAAACATCCTGCAGCGAAGGCTGCTCGATTCTGGACCATTTTCCATCCGGCTGGCGCTCCAACAGGTCGCCCTTGCCGCTGGCCGGCGCTTTCAGAAAGAAAGCACGTCCGCTTTTTTCGCTTTCCTGCCCGCACTGCAAAATAAACTGGCCGCTGCAGCTAAGCTTTGCTGCGCCATCATGGCCCAGTACTTCCCTTGAATCGGCCTTGTCCAGAACCGGGAAGCAAAGCCGGCTTTTTGAATTAGCCCAGATCTGCTCGTCGACCAGGCCAGCCGGTTTTTGCGTGCACAGAATCAGGTGAAAGCCAAGCGAGCGGCCAATGCGGGCCAGTTCCTGCAGTTTTTTCATGAAATTCGGATACCGGGCCTTGAGCTGGCCAAATTCATCGACACACACAACAATCTCTGAAAACGGCAGCCCGTCTTCTGGATCGGGGCAGTTTTCAATCCCGGTATCCGATCCGGGACTGTCCTTGAGAAACATCGAAAGAGCTTCCTGGCGCCTGTCCAGTTCCCGGCTCAGCGCTTTTTCCAGTCTTCGGATCTGGGAGGAATCCAGGTTGGTTAAAAGAGCAGCGGTATGGGGCAGATCGGCAAAAGGCATGCAAAACGAGCCGCCCTTGAAGTCAATCAGCACATACTGCAAAAACCGGGCACTGTTCTGGCAAGCCAGCTGGAAAAGCATCGTGCAAAGCCCTTCGCTTTTCCCGCTTCCTGTCGCACCGGCGACCAGGGCATGGGGACCTTCGGTTTTCAGATTCCAGAACACACCGCCAGCCAGTTCAATCGTCAGATTAGCTCTCTTCTTTTTCCATTCCTGGCTGTTCTTTTCCTCCAGGCAGCCGGGAATGCCGGCAGCAGGTGCCAAAGCTGTGGGGCCTGAAAGAAAGCAGCTCTGGCGAAAGAGGGCTTGCGGTATTGGTTCATCCTCAAAAAGCGGGCGGGCAGCCCTTCCCGGATTGCCAGGCCACAAGGCAAGAACCGTCAGATCCTTGAGCATCGAAAAGGATGGCGGTTCAACGGCCGAACAAAGCGTCCATTCAATAGCGGGATGTAAAGTCCGGCAGGCTTCAAAGGCCTTCCAGTCTGGAAAATACAGAAGCTGGTGATCCAGGCGGCTGGCTGGGTGAGCGGGCAGATCCGGCTGGATTCCAATCCAGGCAAAGCGCCGTAAGCGTCTGGCAGCCATCCAGGCCCAGAGCACAAAGAACCATTCGACCTGGTGCTTCGACCAGCTGCAGGCATCCAGAATCTCGTTTTGTATGAGATAACCAATGGCCGGCGTTTCCAGATTCTGGCTTTTGAGCTGATCCAGAGCCTTGCTGGCCGCTGTCGATTCGAGCTGCCAGCCAAGGGGCGGAAGTTCCAGATCAGCCCAGCGCCGAATTTCCATCAAAGCCGGAAGCCTCCAAGGCTCTTCGCCTGACAGAGCCCCATGCCCGCTGGCATCCAGTTTCAGGATCTTCTGCCGCTCTTTTTTAAACTGTTCCAGCCGGAACTGGCGCTCCTGGTCGATGGCTTCCATCTGTTTTTTCAGGTAATCCAGCCAGGCAAGGGTTTTTTCTGTTTTTCGCTGCTGCTTTCTCTGCTTCTGGCGTCTGCCATTCCAGCCATACCATCCGCAAAACCCGGCCGCACTGATTCCGGCACTGACCAGTCCGGCAATATGGCTGGATGGATTGGCGGGATTGAGCAAAAAGCCGGAAAGGGCGGAAGCCAGCGAACTGATGACGATCATTCCTGCCGGCGAGGCCATCGCACTGTCGCTTTCTGCCAGCGGCTCATCCAGCGATTCAATCCGAAAGGACTGGACATCCAGAGACGGCACAGGTTTCCACAATCCGCTTTTCTGCCCGGTTTCAGGTCGCAATGCAAGGCAGGCGGCCGGATTTGCGCCTTCCAGATGGCCTGAAGCAAAAAGGATTGAACCCAGCCGCACCAGAAGCCGATCGCCGGCAAAGACCCAGCTGTTCTTTTCCAGAACGGCCAGATCCAGCTGCCGTTTTCCATTGACATAAAGCGCAGTATTACCATTTCCCTTAAGGAGCCAGTCCTCCTGGCTGCAGTCCAGTTCTAAAGCCGTTATTGCAGGCGGATTGATTTCTGCCCCAGCCTTGATGCATGGGCTGGAAGCGGGCAGCGGCAGATGGATTCTTGAAAAGGCCGGCTGATATGGAATCAGCGTTTCGCCAATCCGGAACAGCAGGCCATTCGCCAGCCGGAGCGGGCAGCTGCATGGCAGCCTGTCAAGGCGCTGCTCCATTTGCCGGATGTTCAGGGCCCCCGGATCCACGCTCCCCGCCAGTTTTTCAAGCAGCGCATCAAGTCTTGCTCTGGAGACCGGTATGGCCCTGGCATGCGTACACCAGACAAACTCAGGCCAGGCGGCGCCGGCGGACATCCAGCAGCACTCCTGTCAGAGTTCCCAAAGCCGGCCCAATCATCCCGACAACCGCAAACGGGTTATGGCTTTGCAGCTCGCCGGAATAAATCGTGGAGCCATTGCGAAGCACCCGGATTCTGGTTGTCCCGATGCCGGCTTTAATCGGCAAAAATTTCTGGCCGAGTTCATCTTCCTGGACTCTGGCTGGCTTTTCTTTGCCATTGATCCATACGCTGTAGCTGCCAGGTTTTGCTTTGACATACATCCGCAAAGTTTCTCCTGCCGCCACTTTTTTCGATTCAACAGGATCAAAGCCCCGGCAAAGCAGTGCAGCAGCTCCTTTTTCCTGCTGGTAGCTGACCACTTTGCCCTGCTCGTTGAGGGTGTAGCTGCTGGCAATCTCTTTTCCCGGCAGGACAGATTTTTCCTGGACGGTCTTTCCAGCACAGATTACAGTCCAAAAAGCGGTAGAGATCTGGTGTGAAGAGCTGTCCTCGATCCTGGCTTCCACTTCAAAAGCGGCATTCTGTTCCGCCTGCATGGCCTGTTCGAGATCCGGATAGCTTTTCCTGGTAGTCTGCGAGACGACCTGGACATCCTTGATCTGCCCATGATCGACCTGGACTTTCAGTTTTGAAGGATCCTGAATGTACAGGCGCCTGCCGCTTGGAAACTGCCGGCTTCCCGAGCTCAGGCTCGCCTTTGGAGCCGATACTTTCTGGGGATCTCTTAAAGCAGCCGCTGGAAAGTTCAGCATTTTTTCAGCGGCGGAAAGGCTAAGCCGGCCGGCATGGCTGATCCTGTTTTGAAGGCTCATTTCTTTCGGTAAATCATCGGCTGTGTTCAAAGCCGGTTTGACTGCTGATTCCTGTACCGGAACATCAGCTGGATTTTGGGCTGCAGCCAATGAAGGAGACATCTGCAGCTCCTGGAGATATCCTGCCGCTTTCCATTCCAGGCTTTGATCAGCCTGCAGGCTTCCATCCGTTGAAGGGATTAATGGTGCAGACAGGTTCTGGCTTGAGGAAGAAGCGGCTGTTTTCTGGAGGACAGGCACAGAGGGAATCAACGCCAGCCCCGGCTGTAAAGCTTCATTAACGCGGTTTGGCAAGGCATCGTCTGCCGGCACAGTCAGAGACGGCTGTAAACTTTGCTTCAGGCTTTCCGGCTGCTCCTGCTTTGCAGCGGGTTTTAAAGTCTCAGACTCCACCGGCCGCAAAGCAGCGGGTGCCTGAACAGGGCTTTTTACCGTCAGCTCTTCCTTTTTTAAAGCGGTTATGGGCTTTTTATCGATTTTTGGCGCCGGCTTCTGGACGGACTGGACAGGCTGTATCACCAGGACCGGCTTGTCCAGGGGATCCTGCTCGATCAGCGAACCGGAAGCGGAGGGAAACTGCATGGGGACCTGCAGTTCAAATGGATTGGAACCCGGCTTTTCCAGTCCGCCGACTCCAGGCTGCGAAGTTTCCAGATCCGGATCCATCATGTCTTTGGAATCGTCATTTTTCTCCGGACTCTGATCTTCCTTTCCAGATGCGTCCTTTTCCGGTTCTGCCTCTTGTGCACAGTTTTCGGATTCTGGATCGTGAGTGCCATTCTGGCGGAATGAATCCGGTTCGTTTTGTGAATGTCCAGGCTGGCGGCTTTCGTCTGGACCTGCCGGTTCTGGCTGGCCAGTGCTGTCTGTGGGAGCAGCCTGCGGTTTTTCCAGTGCGGCAGGCTGATCCAAAGCTAAGTCATCATCAATGGCCGCCTCGTCTTTTTGGCTCTCATCTCCAGGCATTCCGGTATCTTCCGGTTCATTGCGGCTTTCTTCTTTCCCTTCGCTTTTTCCACAAAGGATCTGCAGCTGGCAGGTCTTTGAATTTGGGGCTGCTGCAATCCGGAATGTGAAATCGCTGGCATACCCACCCTGTTTTGCCGGGGCAAGAACACGGCTGGCCATCAGTTCACCCCTGGCATTGCGCATTTCAATTACGTAGTTTTTCTGACTGGAATCAAACCGGATGCCGGCTTCTTGAAGACCCGAACAGCCGGTTATCAGAATCGAGCGGATATAGTTTGCGGTATGGCTTCCAGTCTGCATGGAGCTGCTGGCGCGGACTGTTTCCGGGGCGTGAATAACGGAGCTGGCCGGGATCGCATCCGGCAGTGCCTGCATGCTAATGAGCATAAAATTTCTCTCCTTTTTCTTTTCTTTTGGTTTTCGTTTTAAAAGGCAGTGTTCTGGCTTTCACCTCCTTAAGGTTCTGGCACAATAAGCTCAATTCTCTTTACAGTTAGCTAATATCACGACAAACGTAACACTCTTCTTTTTTGACATTAGCTTTGAAAGCGGCCCTGCGTTTGTGAGGACGCGGAGCGTCTTTCGCATCCACTGCGGGACGCTTACTCGCTCGGCACCTTTAAGCAAGGCACTTTGCAAGGTACTTTTTATTGCCCGCTTCTGTTTAGCCGGCACGGCCAGCCAGATAGCGCACGGGACTTGTCTTTTCGGCCATTTCCACGCATTCCCGATACACCGCTCAAGCTTTACGGCTTATCGCGGCTGGGCCGCCTGGTAAAGCTGGTAAAGATCCGGGGCCTTGCAGCTGAATTCATCAGCCAGCTGCCCGGGCAGCTCAATATGGATCTCTCTTTGGGAAAAACAGAAGAGCAGATAATTCATCAAGGCTTTGCAGGTTTTCTCTTCCAGCGGCAGCTGTCCGGCAGCCTGGTCAAACAGGTACTGAAGCGGTCCGGCTTCAAGAACAAGCCGGCGGCTTAACAGGCCGCTGCAAAGCATTTCCAGCTGCTCAATCCATCCCAGCTGCTCAGGCAGATGGTCGAGCAGCCATTCGAGCCGGTCAGCGGGCAGGTCGCTTCCCAGAATCAAAGCCAGTAGAAAATCATAAAACTCGCTTTGAAACCCATCCTGATCCGGCTTGTTGTCATGAAGAAATCCGGCCAGCGGCAGATGATTCTGTTCAAAAGCGGCCCGGGCCGCCATCAGCCATTCGCTCTGGTCAAGAACGATGGTTCCTGCCTGCCGCTCTTTTTCCAGCGCCTGGCAAAGGACAGCCGCATCAAGATCGGGACTGCCCCTTTTTTCAGCAGTCTGCGGCTTTTTTGCGGCGTTATTCCAGACCGGCACCAGGACAAAGAAAGCAAAGATACCGATACAGGCAGCCAGGATGGCAGCCATCCAGCCCAGGACCGGATTTTGGCCGTTCTTTTTGCGAACCTGTCTGGCAAAGGTTTCCAGATCGCGAAACCGGCTTTCCGGATTTCTGGCCAGTGCGGTCCAGGCAATGGACGAAGGGCCAAACAGGCTCAGATACAGCCGACCCAGCCCGATCTGGTCGGCTTTTTCGTTCATCGGCTGTCCCTCAATTCCCTCGGGAGGCAATGAGGAGCGGCTGACCAGGATCGGCCGGATGCTGCCGATGGGCAGGGCTGAATTGAAATCGATCAGACAGGCATGCCCATTGCGGACAAGGATGTTGTCCGGCTTGAGATCCAGGTAAAGAAAGCCGGCCTGGTGGACCTGGCCAATCAGTTCCAGCACTTCCAGGAAGATCCGGCAGCGTTCTTTGCGCGGCGGACGACTTTTCATCCAGGAATTCAGGTTTTCGCCTTCGATGTATTCTTCGGCCAGCCAGGTTTCAAGCGGATCCTTGTGCACCTCAATCAGCCTGGGAAAGCCTGGATGGTCCAGGGCCTGCAAAACCTTGCACTCCATCAAAAACTGGCTCTGCCAGGCCTGGTGGGCATGGGGAAAAACCTGCTTGATGATGACTTTTTTGCGGCTCTGGCTGTCCGCGCCCAGGAAGACCTGACCGCCTGGATTTTCCTTGAGCAGTTCAAGAATGAAGAACCGGGTGTTCAAAGAAGACAGCCTCCAGGTTTCCAAAGCGGATCGTCATGCCCTCTTTCAGGCGCATCCGGCGGACGATCTGCTTCTGGCCGATAAACGTTCCGTTGGTTGACTTGAGATCCTGGATATACCAGCGGCCGGCCTGGCAGACCAGGCGGGCATGATGCATCGATACACCCGGTCCTTCCAGCCGCACCTGACAATCCATTCCTCGTCCTGCAAGCAAATCTGAACCTTCAAGGGCGATCCGCTTTCCCTGGCATTCCAGAAAAGCCGGTTCAACAATCGATTCCATCAGCATCGTCGGCTCATACCCATCCAGAGCTTTCTTCCGATCGGATGCAGCCAGATCCAGCAGACTTTTTTCCAGCCGGCTGCCTGAACTGGTTCTTCTTTCAAAATCAGTCTGGCGCGATACCCCGCTTTTTCGGCCTGCCAAATCCGCTCCTGCCGGCAAGGTTTCCGAGCGGCATCTTTCCAGGCCATCAGCCTGATTTGCCTGGGGAGTCTTCTCCAGATTCGGGCCGGGTTCGATCGCCTGCGTCTCTTTTGGCAGCTTACAGGACGGATATGAATTCTGGGATGGCGGAGTATTGCGGCGAAAGACTTCCCATTCCCGGCTTTCAGAGATTGGAGATGGAGCAGGTGATTCTTCGAAAAGGTCGGGGCTGCCTTGCTCCGGAATGCCGGTTTCGAAAAAGTTCAGAACATCCTGGCTGGTCCAGTTTTGAAAATCCAGGCTGAAATCAGAAGCTTTGCCTGCTGGTCCAAAAAGATCGGGCTGGCAGATCGCTTCTTTGCCATCCTGTTCATCGTTTTCAGGCAGAGGCCGGTTTTCCGGCTTTTGATCAAAGCCTGATTGCGGCAGCCAGGAGAAAGCCTCATCTGGTTTGCCAGAAGGAAGCTGGTTTTCAGTTTGCAGGCGGGTGATGGCAGGCCGGTCAGAGACTGGATCGTTTCTGGATCTTGAGAGATCACTTTGTCCCTGAGGCGGGTTTGCCATATTTTGTTTTCGTCCTTCCAGGTCGGGATAGACCGGTTTTTTCAGGCTGAATGGCTCAATAACCGGCTTGCGAAAGAACAGTTTTCGCTTTTGCGAAGCCTGATTCAGGCTATCCAGATCGGCCAGAATGGCTTCCAGAGGCTTTGACTCTTTCCGCGCCTTCCACAGCAGGCCGCTGATCTCAAAGCCATCACAGTCCAGATGATCTAAAAGCTGTTCGATAAAGCAGTCCAGGTCTTCCTGCCGTTTCATCCAGCACTCCATCACCAAAGGCGCCCGCACCAGGCAAAGGGCATCCGCGTGGAAGCTGAAGAAAATCCCGTCCAGATCCAGGACAACCGGCTGGTTTTTCATCCCGAGATTCAAGGCGCTGAACAGGCTGTTCAGCAGGCTGCAGGCTTCCTGTTTTCCTGGGGTAATCTGGTTTAGCAGTTCGCGCAGCGAAATCATATTTTCAATCGGATATTCAATCCGGCCGCTCTGGCCATCGGCTCTGGAATAGCCGGCAAAGAGATCGTCAGGCTGGTCTGAAAACACAGAAAGATCAAAATTTTGCGGATCTGTAAGCTGAAGAACAAGTTTTGAATCGCTCAATGCCAATTGATAATCCTTGCGCATGCCAATCTCCTTTCTGCAGCTGACATATGGTTATAGCGGGCATGGCCAGGCTGATCATGAATTTTTTGAAATTTTCTGCGTAAAGACGTTATTCTGTGAACATGAACGAAACCTCCTGCTTTTTCGCCCGCTTGAAGCGGATGCTTTGGCCGGCAGCGTCCTGCGGGCTGACTCTTTTTTCATTTTTTCTGTTTTCTGCGGCCAACCCGCTGCAGGAAAACATCACCGGGATTGGCTGGGTAAATGGCCGGCTCTGGCTGATGGTTTTGTATTGCCTGTATGCCTGCCTGTTTTGCGCTTTTCTTTCGTGGAAATACTTTTCTGCTAAGGCCCATCCCGGGATCGGCCAAGGGCTGGCTTTCAGCTGGCTGGTTATTCTGGCTGGCAGCCTCCTTCCCTGGAAAGCGGGTGAACCAGGAATTCTGGCTCTGGATTTACATTCTCTTTTGTGTACAGCAGCCATTGCCGGACAGGCTTTGTGCATGATCCGGATTTTGCAGGACTGGTCCTTTGAACCGGATATAAAAAAAACCGCCCGGCTGGTTTTAGCCAGCCTGGCGGTCGCATTCGCTCTTTTTGCCTGGAGCCAGTCCATTTCACTTCTTTGTGAAATCAGCTATGTTAACGGCTATGCCTGGATCTTAAGCGTGATGCAGGTTCAGCAGTCCCTTTCCTCTTCTTCCTGTCAGGAATGATCTGGTTTCCAATTTCTGGTGCTGCCTGCGAAAGCGAAAAAAAAGGACGAGATCAGTACGTCTCATCCTGTTCAAGCAGATGGCTCTGCTCGATTTTGTCCAG
>Belle_p2__coassemble_2727_pt1 | contig 11193 bp, 9 predicted proteins | sample Belle_p2__metabat2_high_PE_032 | metagenome-assembled genome bin Belle_p2 | reverse complement strand
ATTCAGGCAGCAGACCAGAACCGCCAGATCGCTCTCCTTTTCCCCGCCCTCCGGCTGTAAAAAAAGCCCAGCTGTTTCCAGACGGGAATGTCCGGAAAAGCCAGGCAGGAATACGTGATATCAAGCTGGATCAGGCCTCATCCAATTCGGCTTCTTCAAACCTGGATTCAGCCGGAACGGAAGCCTGGGCAGAACTGACATTCTGCGGTTTGCCCGCCAGAGCGCCAATTCCCTGAATAGCCACCACAACACCAAGTGCCAGCAGCAGGATCGCAAAGAGCAGCTGCAGGCCCAGCCCCAGAGTCAGGGTGCCGGCAAACAACTGGCCCATCAGGCCGTAAATCGAAAGGCCAAGCGCCGTGAAGGTCACCAGCATCATGAAGACCATGGGAATGTAAAGCATTTTTGACTTGCGCTGGGTCTTCTTCAGGAAAACTGCACAGGCAATCAGAGCCAGGACGGAAAGCAGCTGGTTCGCTGATCCAAACAACGGCCAGATTTCGTTATAGCCAATGCGGGCCAGGCACATGGCCAGAACCAGCGTCAGGGCAGTTGCAAAGTAGCTGTTGGTCAGCAGCTGCATCAGCGGGGAGAGCGTTTTGGGATCCGTATCTTCATCCAGGAAGAACTCCTGGAACGAAAGCCGCCCGATCCGTGCAACCGAATCCAGGCTGGTCAGGGCAAAGGCGGAAACCGCCAGGTTGATCAGGGTAAAGGTCAGTGTCCAGGGCAGGTTGATGGACTGCAGGAAGTTGGCAATCGCTCCGGCAAAAATCTGCGGCTGGGTAATCAGGCCCGCCTGCGCAGCTTCGCCATCTGCAAAACTGGCCACAGCGATCAGGGCAATAACAGCCAGCATGCTCTCCATGATCATGGCACCATAAGATACTGGAAGCATGTCTTTCTCATTCTTGATCTGCTTGGAAGCCGTGCCGGAAGAAACCAGTGAATGGAATCCGGAAACCGCACCGCAGGCAATGGTGACAAACAGGATCGGAAAAAGCATCTGGCCATTGACCGTGAACCCGGAAAAAGCAGCCAGGTTGACATCCGGATTGGAAACAAAGACGCCGATGACCGCTCCGGCGATCATGAAGATCAGCAGGTAGGAGTTCAGGTAGTCGCGGGGCTGCAGCAGGGCCCAGACCGGAACGACGCAGGCAATAAAGATATAGGCAAAAATGATCCAGTGCCAGGTCTGCTGGTCAATATAGACTGGAAAGCTCAGGCCAAACCAGACAGCAAAGACAAGCAGGCCAATGGCAATGGCTGTGTTGACCCATTTGTTCAGCTTCCCATACCGGAGCAGAAAGCCCAGTCCTACCGCTTCAGCAATGAAGCAAAGCGAGGTAGTCGCGACAGCGCCATTGGCTTCCACTGTATGGATGGATCCATCCGCAGCCGCTGCAAATCCGTTAAAAGTTCCGGCAACAATATCCGCAAAGGCGGCTACAACCAGAATACAGAACAGCCAGCAGAAAAGCAGGAAGAGTTTCTTGCCGGTCCGGCCGATATAGGTTTCGATAATTGTGCCGATTCCCTTTCCTTTTGACTTGACCGAGGCGTACATGCTGGAAAAATCCTGGACAGCACCAAAGAAGACGCCGCCAATCAGAATCCATAAAAGCACAGGTACCCAGCCAAAGATTGCGGCCTGAATCGGTCCGTTAATCGGGCCGGCCCCGGCAATTGAGGCAAACTGGTGGCCAAAAACGACCGGCCGGTCTGCCGGAACATAATCGACTCCATCTTCCTCGGTATAAGCCGGGGTCGGAGCCTTTTCGTCAATTCCCCACGTTCTGGCCAGCCAGCGTCCATAAAGCAGGTACCCGGCACCCAGAACGATGATTGAAACAATCATCAGGGTTATCCCATTGATATGCATAATTGTGTTCAATTCCTTTCTATGCTTCACAAAATATCACACACTTACCCACACTTCAAAAAATGACGTCAGAAATGAAAAAGTGGCTGTTGAAATCTCTTATTTTCCTGCTAATTGCCGACAGGACTTTCTCAAAGCCGCAGATAATGGGTGGCATTCAGGAGCGGTCGAGTGCAAACTCCAGGCTGCCGGAAATCAGGCAGCAAGACATACAGAAAAGACAGGTCCAAACAAATAAGCAGAGCGTACAACTGCAGACCCAGCAGGAAGAAAAGTGCAAAGCAATGGATGGAATTGAAACCATCATCACCGGTCAAGGAAGAACAGAAGGGAACAGATATATCTATATAAGATATTTATATTTTTTTACGACATTTAAAGACACAAAAAAAGCCGGACAGAAATCCGACTGAATTTGCAAATGGTGCCGATACGCGGAATTGAACCACGAGTTCATCCTTACCATGGACGTGTATTACCATTATACTATATCGGCATCAGTTTCCGGCGGCTGCGCCGCTTGCTGACTGCCTGATTACTATATGATATTTCCGATTTGAATGCAACAGGTTATCCAACAATTTTTTCATTTTTCCGAAGAATACTTATCGAGAATTATTTTTATATTTTTCAATCCACTTGGTGGCCAGCTTGTTCCGCTTCTTTGCCCTCTGGATCTGCTGAAAAAGCCAGAGTTTTATACATGAAGCATAAGATGCTTTTTTTGGTGCAAAAAGCTGACCTGGAGCAAAGAGATGAAATAGCAGTATTCAAAACAGCCTGTACTGCAGCCAGTCTGATGGGGCAGCCAGTGCTGCGGCAAGTCTGTCGCAATCAGCCTGATGCAGCAAATCGGAATCCCCTGCCGGTTTTGCCGGAATTCAGGATTTTCCTGCCCAGTCATCCAGGAACCCCATTGGACCGGAAGCACCGCTGCAAAATTCAGTGCTTCCTGTTCTTGCGGGGAAGGAACTTCGGGATTCTGTTTTTTTTCTGGCCTTCCGCCAGGGACAGCTCTTCGAGCCACTCTCCAGCCAGTTCAACAGGCAGACCAATGACATTTGTATAGGATCCGTCGACTTTGTCGGCAAAATCTACATCCTGAATGCCGTAGCTGCCAGCTTTATCCATGCACGTGCCCCCGGCAACATATTTCAGGATATCCGCTTCCTGGAGGGTCCGGAAATGAACGCGGGTCGTTAAGACTTCTTCTTTATGGACAGCCTGGCCGCTTTCATCTGTACCCAGCAGAACCATGGCTGTCTTGACCTCATGCCACCGGCCGGAAAGGCAGCGCAATGTCCGTGAAGCCTCCTGTTTGCAGCGGGGTTTTCCCAGGACTTTTCCATTATCCACTACGACGGTATCCGCCGAAAGAATCAGATCGTCCGGGTATCTGGCCTGGATTTCTTCGGCCTTGCTTCTGGCAATGGATAAAATAGCCTGATCGATGTCTGTGCCTTCGAGGACTTCTTCTTTGGCAGCCGGAATACAGGCAAAACTGTTTTCCGGAACCAGAAGGCTTAACAGCTCTTTTCGCCGCGGCGATTTGCTTGCAAGAATGAGTTTGCTCATAAAATCACTTTCCTGTTCTCCTGTTTTCTCTTTCCTGCTGCCTTTTGCCGGCAGGAAGCGAAGCACTCTCATTGTAGAACCGAAAAACATAATCAGCATTAAAAAATCCCTGCATTCTGTCCAGTTTGGACAAGAATGCAGGGATTGCGTGCGGGAAACTGAGCAGTATAAGCAAACGATTCAGGAAAGGCCAAAACTGCCTGATCCTTTTTTGCGGGATGGAAAAGGTATTCTTCCCTTATCAGATTCTGCTCTCAGATCCTGCTTCTGCTGTCCGTACAATTCAAAGCTTTTATTCCGGCTGCCGGGGATTTCCGGCTTTACACTCCGGCTGAGGGCGACTTTCCATCAGGATCTGCTCTGCCATGCGATAAGCCGGCAAAGTTTTCTGGCAAAGCCAGGCGATGGCACCAAACATGGCCAGGCTGGCAATGAGTCTTGCAGCAATCTGGAAGACCATCGTTGAAAACATTTCTTCCGGACAGATCACGATCATGAAGTCGGTGGCCGGGTCAAGCAGCCAGTCCGTATTGCCCGGAAAGACAATCGTATGGAACCAGGTCCAGAAACCGGTAAAGTCAATCAGCCACCAGAAGCCGAAAAACACCAGGACCACCGCGAAGCAGGCCAGACCTTCCATCAGGCCTCTGGCCAGCAGGCCGACCCCATCCAGTCCCTCTCGGACCAGGATAATCACTGCAGCCAGAACAGCCAGAATCCATGAAAGAATCATCACCAGGCGCGCTCGCTGCCAGAGGGTACGGACATCTTTCATGTGCCGCTTTTCCCTGGTATTGAAGGTCTCCTGCTTTTGGCCATGCCAGGTAATGGTCCCGTCCAGGTCGTCTCTTTCCGACTGAACATAGTCGACCATCATGAACAGCGAGTTTTCCAGATCTTCTTCGGAGATGTTCTCCCTTTGGGCCAGGTGAATCCGGGCATAGAGCTCCGTATAAAAATCATGGCTGAAAACGACCGACTGCACGCTGGCCAGAAGCAGGCCGATAATCAGGAAAAAGCCAAACTGGAGCGAAAGAATCTTGTTCAGGCGCATAGCTGGCTTTATTCCACACTGACCAGCGAGCAGCTGTTCACATGATCGAGCTGGCGCAGCAGTGCAACCAGGTCTTCAATGGACTGCGGCATATCGGTAATATCCAGGGTCAGAACGACGTTGGATACCCGGTTGATCGGGATCGTCTGGTTGATGGCCAGCACGTTGCAGTTGAGCTGGGCAATCCGGGTCAGGATCATCGACAGGACACCCTTTTCATCGTGGATGACCAGGGTAATGATCGCCTTGCGGCTGGACTGGCCGGCTTCAAAGGGAAAAATACTGTCTTTGTACTTGTAAAACGTGCCACGCGAAATGCCGACCATCTTGACGGCTTCGCAGATGCGCCGGGTCTTGCCTGAGCGCAGAAGATTCTGCGCCTCAACGACTTTTTCAATGACCTCCGGCAGGATGCTGGAGCTGACCAGGTAGAACTTATCCATAGATCACTTCCGCCCCCTTATCGCTTACAGCAGCCTTGCGCAGCAGGACATCCAGGCCAAGATGGCGGATGTCTGCTTCGGCTTTTTCCAGCTGCTTTTCGCTTTGCGAAACAAAGATCATGGTTGAGCCGGATCCGGAAATCCAGAACGGGATTTCATGGCGGTCGGCTATGGCCTTCAACTCGGGATAGTCGCCAATCAGCGCTGCCCGGTAGGGTTCATGCAGGACATCCTTGCACATTTCATGAAGCAGCTTTTCTTCACGGTGCACCCAGGCGTATTCAAACAGGATGGCCCGGCCGGTCTGCATGGCCGCTTCATGAAGCGGGATCTGGGCCGGAAGAACCTTACGGGCTTCGTGGGTACTGATCGGATAAGGCGGAATGACAATCAGGCTTTTCCAGCCGCCGCTTTCCAGGCGGATATGCAGGATCCGGTCTTCTTCGCTGACACACGCGCAAAGGCCGCCAAAAAAGGCCGGTGCTGCATTGTCCGGATGTCCTTCAAGATCAGTAGCCGTTTCAAGCATTTTTTCATCGCTTAAGTTCAGTCCCAGCAAGGCGTTGGCACCCAGGATTCCGGCCGCTATGCACTGGCTGGAAGAGCCCAGGCCTCTGGCAAAGGGAATATCGGAATCAATATGAATATGAACGCCTCCGGCTGTAATCCCTCCGGCTGCACAGGCTGCCGCAAAGGCTTTCCAGACCAGGTTGTCCTCATTCTGGTATTCAGCCGGGCAGCCGGTAATGACCAGCGTATCGGCCGGTTCAAAAGAAATCGCTGATTTCCACTCCAGCGCCAGGCCCAGCGAATCAAAGCCGACACAGCAGTTGGCGCTGGTCGCCGGGACTCTGACCGTAATCATTGAAAGATCTCCATCGCGCTGGAATACGTTTCTTCTTTCATCTGCTGCGGAACGATCGCCTTGTCATGGAGAATGCCGGCTTCTTTCAAAGCGGCTAAAGGAGCCGGAATAGCATCGTCATTCATTGTGGAAAGAATTTCCATGGCCTTAAACGGGTCCTCTTCTACGATGCCCAGCGAATCCAGGACATCCTGCGTGAATTTATAAGGTGAAGCGGTAGCCAGGGCTACAACCGGCGTCTTTGACTGGCCAGCCAGCGCATAAGCGGAAGCCGTATGCGGATCCAGAACATAGCCGGTTTTTTCATACACTTCGCGAATGGTCTGCTTCAGGGCTTCATCATCGTAATAGCCGCCCTTGAACATGGACTGAATGGCCTGGCAGGTCGATTTATCAAGCTCGTAAGCCCCGTTTCTGGCCAGATCTTCCATCCAGCCCGCAACTTTTTGGGTATCTCGGCCCGAAGCATAGTAAAGCAGCCGCTCCAGGTTGGAAGAGATCAGAATATCCATGCTGGGGGAAATCGTCTGGATAAAAGGACGGTTGCGGTCATACACCCCGGTATTGAGGAAATCCGTCAAAACATTGTTGGCATTGCTGGCGACATAGAATGTATCGACCGGCAGGCCTAAAAGCGAAGCATAATAGCCGGCCAGCACATCCCCGAAATTTCCGGTCGGAACCGAAAAGGAGACTTTGTCCCCGATCTGGATCCGGCCTTTTGCAGCCATCTGCCGGTAGGCATCAAAGTAGTAGACAATCTGCGGAATCAGGCGGCCGATATTGATCGAGTTAGCGCTGGAAAGAACAATTCCCTTCTGCGCCAGCTGCTTTTTGAGCTCTTCATCCAGAAACAGCTTCTTGACCATGCTCTGGGCATCGTCAAAGTTGCCTTCCACCGCAAAGACGCGGACATTCTCGCCTTTCTGGCTGGCCATCTGCTTATACTGAACGGCGGAAACCTTGCCATGCGGATAGAAAACAAAAATGCCGGTTTTGTCGACATCCTGGAATCCGGACATGGCTGCTTTGCCGGTATCGCCGCTGGTTGCGGTCAGAATCAGCGCCTTCTGGCCGGTATCCGCCAGCGCCTTGGACAAAAACCAGGGCAGGATTGTCAGGGCCACATCCTTAAAAGCGCTGGTCGGGCCCCTGAACAGTTCCAGAACTTCAACATCGCCAACACTCTTCAATGGCGTAATGGTATCGGCCTGGACATTCTCAAACGAGCTGCCGTAGGCATTTTCAATGCATTCATCCAGTTCCGCTTCACTGTAGCCGGAAAGAAGTTTTGAAAAAACCATGCGGGCAATGCCCTTGTAATCACTGCGGCAGATTTCATCCAGATCAAGCTGTTCCTGGCCAAGTTCAGGCCAGACAAACAATCCGCCGTCCGGTGAAATTCCCTGCAGGACGGCCTGTTTGGCGTTTATGGGTGAGGCATTCTGCCTTGTGGACTGATAATAAGCTTCCATTTTTTCTCTCCTTGTCATTGCACTTGCCCCATGATACAATGTGCAAGTTTTAAAAACAAGTGTTTTTGAACGGAGAACATTTCTTGACAAATCACACATAAAAACGTAAAAAAGCCAAAAAGGATAGAAATGGAGAGGAAATATGAATTGTGTTCTGCTTGGTTACGGAACTGTAGGGAAAAGCGTTGAACAGCTTTGCAAAGATCATGATGATCTGAACCTTGAACATATCTTTGTGCGGCCTGCCAAAGCCGCCGAGCCTTATCTGACCAGCCGCGGAAAAGAAATTGTCTGCGATCCTCAGACAGATCTTGTCTTTGAGTGCCTCAATGGCCTTGAACCGGCCAACACGCTCATCACCCTGGCCTTAAAAAACGGGAAACATGTTGTTTCCTCCAATAAGGCCGTCATGAGCAAATATTTGCCAGAGTATCTTGATCTGGCAAAAAAACATGGCGGAAGTGTACAAATTGAAGCTTCTGTGGGCGGCGGTATCCCAATTGTGGATGCTCTGGCAAAGCTTTCAAGAGCGGAAGAACTTTCGGGAATGGACGGCATTCTCAACGGAACCAGCAACTATATCCTGGATCAGATGGAGTGTGAAAACCTGCCTTTTGAAACGGCTTTAGAACTGGCCAAAGAAAAAGGCTATGCCGAAGCGGATCCGACCAATGATATCGAAGGCATCGACGTCTGGTACAAGACGCTGATTGCTGCAAGCCTTGTAACCGGCTGCCCCATTGGGGATCTCCCCGCCCCGATCGGCATTTCAAAAATCAATTTTTCTGATATTGAACTGGCCAAAAAATCCGAACGGACCATCCGGCACCTGGCAATGATCCGAAATGAAAGCGGTAAGTATTGTGCGATTGTCGCACCGGTTTTCCTGCCAAAAAGCGATTTTTTTGCCAGTGTCCACCAGAACTACAATGCACAGCAGGTTTATGCGCCTTCTTTTGAAAAACTTGGCTACTATGGCCAGGGAGCCGGCGGCCTGGCAACGGCCCAGGCCATGATCGCCGATGCCCTGGATGCATCGGATCACAGAATCCGGCCGATTGTCCTGGACAAAGCGGCCGATCTGGATCCGGACCTGATTCGCTGCGACTGGATCGTGCGCACCGCCAAAGGAATCGGCAGCGAAGAGATTGCTGCTCTTACCGGGGCCAGAGTCATGCCGATGTATGGCAAAAGCAGCAAGAATGACGGCAGCCAGTATTTGCTGGTTGAAAACGCCAGCCTGGACCAGGCAAGAAGCATCCTGAAAAAAGATCCCGAAGCGATGTTAGGAGTTTGGAAGTAAATGACATTAAAAGTGACCAAATTTGGCGGCTCGTCTGTCAGCCAGTCAAGCCAGTTTCGCAAAGTAAAAAATATCGTAGAGGCCGATCCGGATCGCAGATACGTGGTTGTTTCTGCACCGGGCAAGCGCTTTGGCAGCGATTCAAAAATCACTGACCTGCTCTATCTGCTCGATGCGCACCGGCAGTACCATGTTGATGCCAGCAATGTCTTCAAGCTGATCCGGGAGCGGTTTGTGGAAATCAAGGAATCCCTGAACCTGAGCTACCCGATTGAAAAGGAGCTGGACCAGCTCAACGCCCAGCTGCAGACCCTGAGCCAGAACGAAATCGTTTCGCGCGGTGAATATTATTGTGCAAAACTGATGGCTGAATACCTCGGCTACCCGTTCCTTGATGCGGCTGAAGTCATCCGTATCAACCATGACGGATCGATTGACTGGGAAGCGACCCGCGCCCGGCTCCATGCTGCCATGAACCAGTATGACCGGTTTGTCTTCCCCGGGTTTTACGGCATGTCGGCCAATGGCAAGATCATGCTCTTCTCCAGAGGCGGCGGCGATATTACCGGATCCATCCTGGCCAATATTATCGAAGCCGACGTCTATGAAAACTGGACCGATGTTTCCGGCTTTTTAATGGCGGACCCCCGGGTCGTCAAGAATCCGGAACCGATTACCCACATTACCTATTCCGAACTGCGCGAGCTTTCCTACATGGGTGCCTCCGTCCTGCATGAAGAAGCAGTCTTCCCGGTCAAGGAAAGCAATATCCCGATCCATATCCTCAATACCAACCGTCCGCAGGATACCGGAACCATCATCCAGGAATCTTTGAAAGTGCCCCGCCGCTATCCGATTACCGGCCTGGCCGGCAAACCCGGCTTTTTGTCGATCTACATTTATAAAAAGCATATGTCCAATGAAATCGGCTATATGCGCAAAGTGCTTTCCATCCTGGAGCGTTTTGGCGTCTCCATTGAACACATCCCAAGCGGAATTGATTCGTTTACTGTTATCGTGAACCGTTCCGAAGTCGATGACAGCTTGTATGAGATCCTGCATGCGATCAAAAAAGAGGTCAAACCCGACGAACTGAAAGTCAACGAGAATATCGCCCTGGTCTCCACCGTCGGCAACTCCATGTCTCACCAGCCAGGTATGGCTGGCCGCCTGTTTGAAGCGCTGGGCCGCGAGCGGATCAACATCGTGATGATCGCCCAGGACTCCAACGAGATCAACATCACCGTCGGTGTGGCCGAAGATGACCTGAAAAAGACGATCAAAGTCATTTACGAAGAGTTTGTACATCCGCAAAATGCGTAAAAGCCGGCTTGCCCAGGCTGTTTTTAAGGAATACTAAGATCTTTTATATAAAAAACTCCTGTCAGAAACTGGAGAGGCAAAAACCCTGTCCTGGCGGGATGAAATAAGAAACCAGAGAAGAAAAACCAGAAAGGAAGACACAGGTTCCGGCTTGATCCGGAATCTGCGGTGAAGATGATGAAAACAATCGCTATTGCCGGTGCAACCGGCGCTGTAGGCAGGCAGATGCTGGAATGCCTGAAAGAACAGAATGTCGAGGGCAATGTAAAGCTTCTGGCTTCTGCCCGTTCAGCCGGCAAGGAAATCGATGGTCATATTGTTGAAGAGCTGAACAAAGACTCCTTTAAGGATGTGGATTATGTTCTGGGTGCCTGCTCCAATGAAGTAACGAAAGAATGGATGCCATGGGCTAAAGAAGCCGGCTGCGTTGTCGTCGACAACTCAAGTGCTTTCCGCCTGGATAAGGATGTCCCCCTGGTTGTGCCGGAAATCAATGCCGAAGACATCAAAAACCATAAAGGCTGGATCGCCAATCCGAACTGTTCCACCATCATAGCCCTGATGGCTTTGCATGATATGGACGATCTCTATCATATTGAAGATGTAATCTGCACGACCTTCCAGGCCGTATCCGGAGCCGGAGTCAAAGGAATCAGCGACCTGGAACGCCAGTTAAAAGATCCAGATGCTGCTCCGGAAGCCTTTGCTTACCCGATTGCCTTTAATGTCATTCCGCAGATTGGCGGATTTGACGAAAACGGCATTACTTCCGAAGAGTGGAAAATGCAAAACGAAGGCCGCAAGATCCTGCACTCTCCCGAACTCAATGTCAACTGCACCTGCGTGCGTGTTCCGGTATGGCGCAGCCATTCGGAATCCATCACGGTCAGGACAGCTAAACCGGTTGATCTGGAAGAGCTCAAGGAAAAGCTGCGTCATTCTGCCGGAGTTGTTTTGCAGGATGATCCGCAAAACAATGTCTATCCGATGCCGATTGATACAACAAACCAGGACAACGTCTTTGTCGGCCGCCTGCGCTACGATCCGGCCGATCCAAGCCATAAAACGGTCAGCCTGTTTTGCTGCGGCGACCAGATCCGCAAAGGGGCTGCTTCCAATGCGGTTCAGATTCTCGCCCGCCTGATCGAAGACGAAAAGCAATAGTTCCCCTTTTCACTTCCCACATTTTCAATTCACTGCTGCCTCTGGCAGCATTTTTTTGTGACTGCAGGGAGCGCCGATCGTGCCCCGGCAGACTGCTCCTTTTTTC
>Belle_p2__coassemble_2643_pt1 | contig 11732 bp, 10 predicted proteins | sample Belle_p2__metabat2_high_PE_032 | metagenome-assembled genome bin Belle_p2 | reverse complement strand
TTGTGATCAAAGGCAGCAGAGACTGCTGCCTGGATTTTCTGATTCAGTGCTTTGTCTGGTTCAATGTTTTGTCCAGATGCTGCCGCACCAGAAATTGTGCAAAAAAAGCTTCCCCTGCGGGAAGCGTGGTTTCATACTCAGCCGGCATCTTCAGGATTTTCAGACGATACAGACGATTCGGAGGATTCTGACTGGCTGTCTTCTTCCGGTTTGCTGGAAGAAGGCTGCTTTTCAGAATCGGAGGATTGAGAGGAGGATTCGCTTTGAGCGGTATCGGCCCCTTCAGCCGGGGAAGAGGAATCCTGCGTGCTGCTTTCAGGTGCCGATTCGGGCTGGCTTTCGACGTTAATTTCCAGCTTGTAGTGTTCCCGGACTTCAGGAATCATGTTGAGCAGCTGGGTAATGGCTGTTTTGGCATCTTCAGCTGCTTTATCAAACACGCCGCTGTTTTTCATCTTTTCTTCAGCCTTGGTTTTCTGCTCAGTTTCAAATTTCAGGTAATCATCGATGGTGACCTGGTTAAAGATATTGAAAGACTGGTCATACACCTCAACCGTTTCGGCTGGAATGGAATTGGACAGGATTTCAATGGGCGGGCAGTTGACCGTAATCCGGTTTCCGGAAACCTTGACATCGGCATCCTTGGTTGAAAAGCCAAGCAGAGCCTGGCCCTGGTAGGAAAGGATAAAGTTCTTGCCGGTAAACGGGATGCTCCATCCGTTGATTTCATAGGAGTTCTCAAATTTGCCAATATCGGAATAGTAGTACTTGGTCGTGATCAGGTCGCTGGCCTGCTCAAGCGAAGTCTTGAGCGTAGTCGAGTTGATCTGTGTTCGCTCCTGCGCATTCATGAAGGTAAAGCAGCCGCCAATCGAAAGACCGGCGCACAGAATCAATGCAATCAAAAATCCGGTAAATCCATAGCGGATAGCCGGCTTCAGTCTTCTTTTTGTACTCATGAGGACAGTTTATCATTTCATGATGAAAGATTTGCGAAAGGCCGGCGAAATATCGGCAAAACACATTGTGAAATTTTCGCAAATACGGACACAATATAGAAAGGAGAAGGCAGAAGAAAAGAGAAGAGAGAAGAGAGAAGAGAGGCTCGCAAAAAACAGGATGAAACGGCGCTTTCCGGATATAAATCAGTAAAGGAAGAAACGGATTTCCAATCCTCCCGCCCGCACGATTGGAAATCGGTATCCACAAGAATTTGGCCCGCAGCCAGGCTGAATGACCCAGGGAAAACACAGCAAGGGTACAGAGTGTACAGAATGAGCGTACATCGACTCTTTTAGCCGGTAAGAGAGTGACTCAAAATAAAGGTAGGTTATACTGATAAATATGAATAAAGATAATTTCCAGGAAAGCATCGCCGCGCATGGCGTTAGGCTTGATGAAAAACAGATAAACCAGTTTGAGCAATATCTCCATCTTCTGCAGGAATGGAATGAAAAGATGAACCTGACTGCCATTACGCAGGAAGATGAAATCTGGGAGAAGCATTTTTATGATTCGATCGTTCCTTTTTTAAAGACTCAGTTCCAGAATTTTGCGGATGTCGGCAGCGGTGCCGGATTTCCGGGAATCCCGCTGGCCATTCTCTGGCCCGACCGGCAGTTTACCCTGATTGAACCGTTAGCCAAGCGCTGCCGCTTCCTTGAAGAAGTGAAGAAGCAGCTGAATCTGGACAATGTCACCATCGTCAATGCCCGGGCGGAAGACTTCGTCAAAGATCACCGGGCCCAGTTTGACCTTGTCAGCGCCCGGGCGGTTGCCAGGCTGTCCATTCTGCTGGAGCTTTGCATTCCGCTGCTGAAAAATGACGGCTCATTTATCGCCCTGAAAGGCGCTGCCGGCATGGAAGAGCTGAAAAATGCCGCCCCGGCCCTGAAGGCTTTGCATGTCCGGGTGGAAAATACGGAGAAATTTAATTTAGGAAGCGAAGGAGAACGCATCATCATTACTTTTAAAAAAGAAGGGCCAACTCCCGCCAAATATCCCCGTTCGTATTCGCTGATCAAGAAGAAACCTCTGGAGGAATCCAATGGCTAAGATTATCGCAATCTCGAACCAGAAAGGCGGTGTGGGCAAGACAACAACCGCCATCAACTTATCGAGCGCCCTGGCCAGGCTCGGCCACCAGGTCCTGCTGGTTGACTTCGATTCGCAGGGCAATGCCTCCCAGGGCCTTGGTGCCCTGAAATCCAATGGCCAGGCTACCGTCTACAATGTAATCCTGGAAAACTACCCGATCCGCCAGGCGATTGTGCATGGCGAAAAGCCGCCTGTGGATGTTTTGCCCAGCAACATGTCCCTGGCCGGAGCTGACCTGGAAATGGACAAGCTTCCCGAAGGCAAGGAACTGCTTTTAAAAAACGCCCTGGACCAGGTCCGGGATGACTATGACTTTATCCTGATTGACTGCCCGCCTTCTTTAGGGCTGCTCAATACCAATGCCTTAACCGCAGCCGACAGCGTCCTGATTCCAGTCCAGTGCGAATACTACGCCCTGGAAGGCGTCACCCAGCTTTTGTTAACGATCCGCCTCGTCCAGAAAACCAGCAATCCAAAGCTTTCCATTGAAGGCATCCTGATGACGATGTTTGATTACCGGACAAGACTTTCTGTAGATGTCAGCCAGGAAGTGCGCCAGACGTTTGGCCGCCTGGTTTACCAGAATTCCATCCCGCGCAACGTCAAGCTTTCCGAAGCCCCCAGCCGCGGCGTTTCAATTTTTGAATACGATACCCGCTGCAAGGGGGCAAAAGCCTACGCCGGACTTTCACGGGAAATGCTGAACCTGAAAGAAGACGATGAACTATGAGTTCGAATAACAGCCGTCTTGGCAAAGGCCTTTCTTCCATCTTTGGCGGCGACATCACCCAGATGCTCGACGACATCCAGAATGGCCAGTCCGAAACTGTTGAAAGCACTCAGATTCTTCTTCCGGTAAACCAGATCCGCCCCAATCCCTATCAGCCGCGCAAGATTTTCGACCAGAAAGCACTGGCTGAATTGGCCAGCTCGATTGAAGAGCATGGCGTTTTTACCCCGATTCTGGTCAAGAAAAGCATTCATGGCTATGAACTGATCGCCGGTGAGCGGCGGCTGCGCGCCAGCAAGCTGGCCGGCAAGACAGAAATACCGGCCATACTCGTTGATTTTGATGACCAGCAGATGATGGAAATCTCGCTGCTGGAAAATATTCAGCGCGAAGACCTGAATGTCATTGAAGAAGCCAGGGCCTATGACCAGCTGATCCGCTCGCTGCACTATACGCAAGAGCAGCTGGCCAGCCGGGTGGGCAAAAGCCGCGAACATATTGCTAACCTGCTCAGGCTTCTCAAGCTGCCCGATGAAGTCAGCCAGATGGTCATCGACAAGAAGCTGTCCATGGGCCATGTGCGGGCGCTGCTTTCCTTAAAGGATGAAGCATCCATGAAAAAGTATGCCCGGCTGGCGTATGAGCAGGGCTGGTCGGTGCGGACCATGGAGCAGAAGGTCAAGGACAGCTGCGAAACCCGCAAAGAACACGTGGAAAAAACAAGTGCAGACAAAGCTTTTTCCTCCAATATCTTCATCAAGGAGGCCAACCAGCAGCTGCAGGATTTCTTCCAGACACCGGTAAAAATCAAGCCCAACGCCATCACGATCCGCTATGAAAATGAGCAGGATCTCACCCGTATTCTTGAGCTGCTCAGCCTGACCGAAAAGGAATAAAAAGAAAAACTCTTCCCGGTCCATCTTTTATTCAGACTCCTGTTCAAAGGAGAAATCTGAAAATCAGATGGATTTCCGATTAAAGTGCCTGCCAGAATCCAGTCAGGCCAGGCATTATTGCCAGGTATAAATGCAGGCCAGTATTGGCAGGCAGATTTTATGCGATAAAGCAAAACAGGCTGGATTCGCCTTGGACAAGCGAATCCAGCCTGTTTTTATGCTGGAACTGGGTCAGCCGGCCGAGAGGGCAGGCATCGGGCGATCAGGTGCGGAAGACCAGGGTCCGGATAAACTCCTCCCAGCTGTCGGTTTTTAAAAGTCTCAAGGTCCGTTCGATATCCGGAAAACTGTTGACGACCACGTCAAACACGGCCCGGAACTGGTGCATATCCTGTTCCCGGATGCCCCTCAGCAGCACGAAGTTGACATAGCTTCCATTCCAGGAGATGGGGATGTCGTTATGCAGAACAGCAATAAAGCTGGTCGAGGTCTGGGCGGTAATTCCATGCGGAATCGCACACTGGTCGGTAAAAGCCGTGGAGCTCAGCGTTTCACGATTCAATACATCGTCCACAAACTCCGGACCGATAAATCCAAGATTTTCAGCGTGCCGGCATAAAAAGCGGATGACTTCTTCGTAGTTCTGGCCGGCATTCCGGTTGCGGAAATACAGTTTTTCCTGGAACAGCGTCAGCAGGAAGGAAATAACGCTCAGCCGCAGGTTCTGCTCGCTGATGGCTTCAACCTCTTCCCGGATTGCCCGCAAATCCCTGCGGGTCAGGATTGGATTGACATGCACAATATGAGGATGACTGTCGGGAATGGCTGAAGTTGTGATGATCAGCCCGGCTTCCTTTTTATCTTCTTCGCTGGCTTTAAGATAAGGACACATTTTTAAGACATGGAGTTCTTCGCCAAAGGCATAATGCAGTTCATGGATCCTCTGGCGGCTGAGCGGATTGGGATAGGAAAGACCGATCGAGGCCCGCCAGTACAGATTGTACAAATGGAGAACGAACTGGCATAAAAAGATGTTGGACGTATATTCCAGATCATACCGGCTGTCCATCTTGAGAATGATCTGGATCGCTTTGTTAAAGAAGCCGCCTTCCATAAAACCGGCAAAGGCATCCAGGGAATCCGGATTGATCTCAAAAAGCATGCAGGAAAGAACCGATAGGATGACGATTTGCTGGTGATCGGATTCCGGAACCGGCTTGCCGGTAATATTCTGGCAATACTCTTCCACCCGGTCGACAAAGCGCAGGATGTTTTCTTTCTGGCAGGAGATTTCCAGCAGCTGATCGATTTTGGCTGGATCAGCCAGCGGATGGTCCAGCGGCGCATCCATATCAATGCGGATCAGCAGAATCAGCAGATGCGTCGTCAGGTTTTTAAAAGCATAGCTGTTAATGAGCAGGGAGCATTCTTTCGCGTTTTGCAGAAGGAACTGTTCCATTTTCTGCGCATCGACGCCCGAATAAAACTGCTGAAGCGTCTGCAGGGAAGTAAACCAGCCATCCTTTTCCTGGGTCATCGTCCACCCGATCAGTTTCCGGATGTTTTTTTCTTCCCCTTTCAGGGCATACGTGTAATCTTTTCTTTCAATCTGGATTAATGATCTAAATCCAGACTCTTACGGGCCAGCTGGCTGAGCAGATCAGCCAGCTGGCCCGGATTTTTTCTGGATTATGATCCTGCAATGGATAAACTGGATTTGAAAGAGAGAAAGCAGACTGCGGCTGGATCTGAATCCGGTTAAATGGGAACGTCGCCCGTTTTGCGGTAAGTGGCGAGCAGCTCCCGGATTTTTTTAATCGTCTTTTCCAGACCGTACTGTTTCAAATAGCCCAGCAGATAAAGAATCTGGCGTTCGGTGCGCGGATGGACCATCATTCCTTTCTGGTGGTCCTTGTAATATTTCCAAGGTGAATCATCGCGGTACTTGTCCTTGAGATAAATCATACTGGCGGCTACCCGGTCACAGAACATTTCCACGACATAATTGAATTCCATCGACTGGGGATGAATGCCGTTGGGACCATTGTCCAGCCAGAATTCCCAATGGTGAGGATTGCGGCCTTTATGGTGAAGCCAGGAAAAGGAATATCCTTCAGCTTCCTTTTGCGCATCGATGGGCGAGCGCCAGCCCTGATAGTACTTGAAGCCGGTCTTCAGTTCCGTCCAGGAATATTTGGAAAGATCATGCTTGAGTCCCTGCTTGTACAGGCCGCAGCGAAAGCAAAGATCCATGACTTTTGCTTTGTGCTGGTTAATCGTTTTTAAATGACCAGTCACTTTTTCATAAGTGTTCATATGATCTGATCATAAATCAGGAACCTGCTATTCAAAAGCAGAATTCATCGGAAAGTATCCAGATATCGGTAAATCCGCAGCGGCTCTGCGGATGCCCAGACAACACGGCAGTGAAGCAGGATTCACCAGCAGATTTCGAAGGAAAGGATTGGAAACAGCAGAAATAAGCATTTTGTTATCAGCTGAGATTCTGGTTCCTGCAACAGTCTTTGAATAAAAAAGGTCATTACAGAATGTCCAGGATTTTGAAAAAAGTTATAGAAAATTATTGACAGGCTGAATGAGTCTGTTAAATTGATAGCGTACACACGGATTGTTACTGGCAAAGCAGGCTATACCGCTGTACATACATGAATTCTGACCAGACAGGCAGGTTTTTCTGTCTGCTGGGGATCATCGTATGTAAAGCAGGTATGGCCTTTTTTTGTTACTCTGGAACTGGAGGAAGAAAAATATACGTAGATAAAGTTATTAATAACAATATTATCAGATCGTTAGATGACAAAAACAATGAAATTATTGTTATGGGTTCCGGTCTGGGGTTCAAGAAAAAACCAGGCGATCCGGTGGATGAATCAAAAATTGAGAAGATCTATCAGCTGAAAGATGGAAAACAGCTGAAGTCCCTGGAGGGAGTTCTGGCCAGCATCCCTCTGCCAATCCTTCAGGCGGTCAATGAAATCGCTGATTACGGGGCGTTGTCGATGGGGATTAAACTGAACGATGCAATTTATATTTCTCTGGCAGATCATATCAATTTCATGATTCAGCGGCTGGAAAGCGGAGTCAGCATTCCCAATGCCCTCCGTACCGAAATCCGGGGATTTTATCCTGGAGAGTATGAAGCAGGAATGGAAGCCCTGCGGCTGATAAAAAAGAGGCTTGGCATTGAGCTTCCTGAAGATGAAGCAGGATTCATTGCTCTTCATTTTATCAATGCCAGCAGTGAAACAGAAAATATGGCAGTAACCAGGCAGATGATGGAGATGATCCAGAATGTCATAAAGGTTCTGAAATACCAGGGAAACATTGACCTGGATCCGGATTCACTGGTCTACGAACGCTTCATGACGCATCTGAAATATTTTGGCCGGCGGCTTTTTGGTTCTGGTACGATCAGCGAACCGCCAGTTGATACCGGTCTTTACCAGATGATCAAGTCTCAGTACAAAGAAGCTTATTTGAAAGTGCTGCGCATTGGCGAAATGATTGCTGCCCGGTACGGCAAAGTACTCAGCAATGATGAAATGATCTACCTGACGATTCATGTCAATCGCCTGATGCAGCTGTCCAGTCCATCTGAAAACCAGTCTTTGAAATAAAAAAGAGTTGTGCCGGCGGTGCCGGCCTCCGTTAATGATCAGAAAATGCCTGATATGAAGTGTAAACTCCACAGGGTTTTGCGGATCAGAAATAAAGGAGAAGAAAAGAAAGGAAAGGAAAAAATATGAACTACAAAGAGTTAGGCACTGAAATCCTCGCTCTTGTTGGCGGAAAAGACAATGTAACAGGTCTTACCCATTGTGCCACAAGACTGCGGTTTAACCTTAAAGATGAAAAGCTCGCTGATACAGAAAAACTGAAAAAAACGCCTGGAGTATTGGGTGTGGTATCGAGCGGCGGCCAGTATCAGATCATTATTGGAAATGATGTCAATCATGTTTATGCCCCAATCATGGAGGAAGTCGGCCTGAATGACAGCACTGGAAATACTCAGCCGGCAGAAAAGAAAAGCATCGGAGCAAGAGTGATCGATACGATTACGGGAATTTTTACTCCTGTGCTTCCGGCGATCACAGCAGCCGGTATGATCAAGGCTGTACTTTCTATCTGTACTGCTTTTGGATGGCTGCAGACAGCAGATCCGACTTACCAGGTCATCAACTTTATGGCCGATGCAGCCTTCTACTTCCTGCCGATTCTTCTGGCTAACTCAGCAGCCAAAAAATTCAATACAAACCCTTATCTGGCCATGATGATCGGCGGTATCCTGCTGCATCCAAATTTTGTCAGCATGGTAGCTAATTCTAAAAGAAACCGGGGAAGTCATCCGTTTCCTTGGCATGCCGCTTTACAATGCGACATATTCTTCATCGGTTATCCCGATTATCTTAGCCGTATGGTTTATGAGCTACGTTGAACCGATCGCAGACCGGATTTCTCCAAAAGCCATCAAGTTCTTTACAAAGCCGCTGATTACGATCCTGATTTCCGGATCCGTCACTCTGCTGGTTCTTGGCCCGGTTGGATTTATTCTTTCCAGCTGGATTGCCGATGGAATCAAGGCCCTGGATACGTACTGCTCATGGCTGGTTCCTACACTGCTTGGCGGTGCGTTCCCACTGCTTGTCATGACGGGTACCCATTATGGAATTATTCCAGTGGGAATCAATAACCGCATGACGCTTGGCTATGATACTTTTGTCTATCCGGCAAATCTCTGCTCCAATATTGCCCAGGGTGCTTCTGCTTTTGGCGTCGCCCTGAAAACCAAAAAGCTGAAAGTCAGAGAACTGGCTTATTCTTCAGGAATTACTGCGATCTGCGGTGTTACGGAACCAGCCTTGTATGGTATTAACCTGCGCTATAAAACTCCTTTAATTGCAGCGGTCATCGGCGGAGCGGCCGGCGGCCTGTATGCAGGGCTTCTTGGAGTGCGCAATTATGGAGGCGGATCTCCCGGACTGATGACTCTGCCCGGCTATATTGGCGGAGACGGCTTTACAGATCTTGTCAATGCGTGCATTGGGGCTGGAATTGCCTTTGTGGTTTCCTTTATCGCAACACTGTTCCTGTTCAAAGATGAACGAGAGGGACTTGGCGAAGCAGATGGCAAAAAAGAAGAGAAAGTAAAAAGCGAAGAGAGAAAAGAAGCAGAAGAAGGAAGTTCTTCCGTTTCAAAGAAAAGTGCTGATATTTACAGCCCGGCTGCCGGAAAAGCTGTCAGCCTGAACAAAGTCAATGATCCAACTTTTGCTCAGGAAATTCTGGGTAAGGGAATGGCTGTAATTCCGGCAGAAAACACCCTCCATTCTCCGGTTAATGGAGAAGTTGTAATGGTCTTTAATACTGAGCACGCCATTGGCTTGAAGAGTGACGACGGAGCGGAAGTCTTAATCCACGTCGGAATTGATACAGTCAATCTTAATGGTGAACATTATCAGGCCCTGGTTAAAGCCGGTGACCTTGTGAAAATCGGAGACCCGATTCTGGAAGTCGACCTGGATGCAGTGAAAGGGAAAGGATATGACATCATTACTCCGGTTTTAATCACGAACAGTTCTGATTTTGCCGATATTGTTACAGCTCCTGAAGGAGACCTGAAAGCGGGAGATTTCCTGGCTAAAGCCTTCCGCTAAGAAGGATGACCAGACACAGATCTTTCTGTATTGCAGATTGAATAAAACGGATAAAATATCTGGGATGAAAGATACAGAAGATATTTATTCTGGTATTTATTTTTCAAGATGAAATAAGTTAATCTGAAAGCAGATAAAAGAAGATTCCTGGTGACTGGAGTCTTCTTTTTAAAATTACTTTACATGTTTTAAAAACCAAGATTTATTCCTCCAAAAAGAGAAAGAAAGGCAAAGAGGTGAAACGATGAGTCTTCCAAAGAATTTTTTATGGGGCGGTGCGACGGCTGCCAACCAGGTTGAAGGCGGCTACAATGAAGGCGGCCGGGGCCTGGCCAATGTGGATGTGATTCCGCACGGCAAAGACCGCATGAATGTAATGCTGGGAACAAAGCACATTCATGAAATCGATAATGAGCATTACTTCCCGGCATTAGAAGCAGTTGATTTCTATCATCACTGGAAAGAAGATATTGCAGAATTTGCGGCAATGGGCTTCAAGGTTTACCGGATGTCTATTGCCTGGAGCCGGATCTTCCCGAATGGCGATGAAGAAGAACCGAATGAAGAAGGACTGCGCTTCTATGAGGATGTGTTTAAGGAACTGCAGAAATATGGAATTGAACCGCTGGTTACCATTACCCATTTTGACTGCCCAATGCACCTGATTACTAAATACGGCGGCTGGAAAAATCCGGTAATGATCGACTTCTACAAGCGGCTTTGCGAGGTGCTCTTTACCCGGTTCAAGCCATATGTTCGCTGGTGGCTGACGTTCAATGAAATCAACATGATTCTCCATCTGCCGTTCATGGGTGCCGGGCTTGAATTTGAAGAAGGCGAAGACCAGGAAAAAGCCAAATATCAGGCTGCCCATAATGAACTGCTGGCTTCTGCCTGGGCAGTAAAAATCGGCCATGAGGTCAACCCGGAAAACATGATTGGCTGCATGGTGGCTGCCGGTGAATATTATCCGTACTGCTGCAAGCCGGAAGATGTAGCTCTGGCCCAGAAAAATGAACAGGAAAACCTGATGTTTATTGATGTACAGGCCAGGGGCGAATATCCGCGCTTTACCAAAAAGATGTTTGAACGCATGGGCCTGGATCTGCATATGACCAGGGAACAGGAAAAGCTGCTCAAGGATAACCCGGTGGATTTCATCAGCTTCTCCTATTACTCCACCCGCTGCGTAACAACCAGGGACGATGTAACTGATACAACAGGCAATGCCTTCAAAGGTGTAAAAAATCCTTATCTGAAAGCCAGCGACTGGGGCTGGGCCATTGATCCAATCGGTTTGCGTATAACAATGAACAGCCTGTACGACCGCTACCAGAAACCGCTGTTCATTGTGGAAAATGGATTAGGCGCTGTCGATCAGCTGATCATGAATGAAAACGGGAATCCGACAGTGGATGATGATTACCGAATTGACTACCTGCGCCAGCATATCCAGGCATTCAAGGATGCGGTGGAGCTGGACGGCGTAGAACTGCTTGGCTATACGACCTGGGGCTGTATTGACCTGGTCAGCGCTTCGACAGGAGAAATGTCCAAACGCTATGGCTTTATCTATGTAGACAAAGATAATGAAGGAAATGGTACGCTTAAGCGTTCCCGCAAGAAATCTTTTGACTGGTATAAAAAAGTCATTGAATCAAACGGGGAAAATCTGGACTGACAGGCCGCCTGTAAACCGCAGAATTTCTGATTAAAATCTGAATTATCGGACTGATTTCAGATCTGATCCTTTTTAAACAATATTTCTTAGCAGCACCTCCAAACAATGTTTTGGAGGTGCTTTTTCCATTCAGACAAGAACGAAGAGTCTTGGAATCAAAAATGGTTCCGACAGATTCCGATCTGAAAATCAGAAACCAGGATGAAAGAAAAACTACTCCATATTTAAGGAATCCAGGGCGAATCAGGTTCAAGGATTTCCGATCCTGCTTTATGCTCTCGCTGGTTCACTGCTGAAGGAAACAGAATGGGCTGATAAAAATCAGATTCCGAAAAAAGCAGGCGGGAAAAAGAAAGCTCAAATAATCCCCCCATCCCGGAATAGAGTACCGGGGGTGCTTATATCCATGGATATAAAACAGAGTACTCATAATTCATTAACTGACCATCAGAAAGCATCACCTCACTTCTCTTCCATCAGATAATGATGATTACTGAACCGTATTTTCAAAATCAAAAAGACGGAAAGAATCTTTCCGATCGCACTTTTGCTTAGCTTCTTATTTTGAATAAAATATCCATTTTAAAATATATGTATATTTTTAAATTTAAAAAGAATTAATCAGCTGACGTCATCAAACGAAGGCTTAAAAA
>Belle_p2__coassemble_2628_pt1 | contig 11818 bp, 10 predicted proteins | sample Belle_p2__metabat2_high_PE_032 | metagenome-assembled genome bin Belle_p2 | reverse complement strand
TTTGTTCTGCTTCTGTCCTGGTTTGTTCTGCTTCTGTCCTGGCTTCTTGGAAGGCAGCCGGACATGTCCTGAATCTTTCTGAAAGAAAAGCATTTTTGAACAGTTCCCTGAAATGAAGGACGCAAATTGGCCAGATTCAAACAAAAAAAGAAAAGTCAAGCCGTTTTGTTATAATGGATGCTGAACGATTGTCTGCAAAACGGACAGAGAAGCAGCAGGCCGCGATCCGGTTTGTTTACAGAATCGATGAGACAATGAAAAACTGAGGATTTTAAGAGGACTTGAAGATGTAAATAAACTGGCAATTCCTGCAAAATAAAGCCGGCCTTCTGGTTTTGGGCCAGGACGGTTGAGCGGTCTGGATCCTGCAGGCAGATTTGAACCCAGCCTGCCGAAATTCTGGTCCGCAGCCGGCTAAACACCCGGTTTACAGACCGTTAAAACAAGATGAAAGGACAAGACATGGCAAAAATGGAAGATCGTCTGGATTCGCTTGCGCAGCGTCTGGACGAAATCAATGAAAAAATGATGGATCCATCAGTCGTTGGCGATCGCAGGCAGATGTCCAAGCTTGGACGGGAAGCCAATGAACTGACTCCGATTATCGATATTTATACAGAATATAAAAACGCGAAGCAGGAACTGGCGGATGCGAAAGAGCTGCTTGGCGAAAGCGACAAAGAAATCCAGGAAATGGCCAGGGCGGAAATTGCCGAACTGGAGCCAAAAATGGAAGAGTACATCCGGCAGCTGGAACTGCTGCTGGTACCGACGGACCCTAACGATTCGCACAACGCCTTTATGGAAATCCGCGGGGCTGCCGGGGGTGATGAAGCCAATATTTTTGCCGGCGACCTGTACCGCATGTATGTCAAGTATGCCGAAGGCAAAGGCTGGAAAGTTGAAGTCACCGATGCAGAAGATTCGGAAGCCGGCGGCTATTCTCTGATTTGCTTCAAAATTACCGGCCAGCATGTCTATGGAACCCTGAAGTACGAAAGCGGATCGCACCGCGTACAGCGCGTGCCCAAGACCGAATCCCAGGGCCGTATCCAGACTTCAACAGCAACTGTGCTGGTCTATCCGGAAATTGATGAAGAAGATTTTGACCTGGACATGAACGATCTCGAAATCGAGACGATGCGCGCTTCGGGTGCCGGCGGCCAGCACGTCAACAAGACGGACTCTGCTGTGCGCATTATCCACAAGCCGACCGGCATTGTCGTCAAGTGCCAGGATGGCCGCTCGCAGCATGAAAACCGGGCTACAGCCCTGGCGACCATTGCGGCCCGCGTCAAGGAAGAGCGCCAGAGAGAAATTGACGAGAAAAACGATGCCGAGCGCAAGACCAAAATCGGAACCGGCGACCGGGCCGAAAAGATCCGGACCTATAACTATCCGCAAAACCGTGTAACGGATCACCGGATCGGCTATTCGGTAAACCAGCTTGACCGCATTATCGACGGCCGCCTGGAAGATTTGATGAAAGCTTTGCAGACGGCAGACCAGAAAGCCAAGCTGGCCGGAGAATCGCTGCAATGATTACGTGGCATGACCTTTTAAAAGAAGGAAAGGAACGGCTTTACCAGGCCGGCAATTCGGAGCAGGCCGCGATGCTGCTGCTCAACGAGCTGTGCCGCCATCAGAACATCAACCTGTACATGCATATGGATGATGAAGCTTCCGGTCCGGTTGTGACAGATTACCTGGAAGGAATCCACCGCATGGAAAAGGGCGAGCCGCTGGGCTATGTCCTGGGCTATGAAAACTTTTACGGCTATGATTTCATGGTCAATGAAGATGTCCTGATCCCCCGGCCGGAAACCGAAGAGCTCACCGGCCAGGTGCTGATGCTTTGCGACCAGTACTTTGAAGACAAGGAACACCCTGTTATTTTCGACGTGGCAACCGGCAGCGGCGCAATTGGGGTGACACTGAGCCTGGAAGATCCGCGGCTGGATGTCTATGCCTCCGATATTTCGCACAAAGCCTTAAAAACCGCCTGGGCCAACAATGAAAAGCTCGGCGGCCGGGTCGTGTTTCTTGAAGGCGATATGCTCGAGCCGTTTGTTGAACGCAAGATGCACTGCGATTTGCTGGTGTGCAATCCACCTTATATTCCCAGCGATGAAGAGCTGGACCATGAAGTTGTCGATTTTGAGCCGAATGTCGCCTTGTTTGGCGGCAAGGATGGCCTGCACTTTTACCGCCAGGTTTTAAGCAATGCCTACAAAGTGCTGCGTCCGAGCGGAATTATGGCCTTTGAAATCGGCTATGACCAGGGCGAGCGCCTCAAAGAGCTGGCCGGGCGGTATTATCCGGGAGCAGATATTGAAGTGCTCAAGGATATGAGCGGCAAGGACAGGATCCTGGTGGTTAAAACCGGAACCTCGACTCCTGTCAAGCCATAAAGATCCATACAGGCACCGCAGCAGGCACAAAGAAAGAATGATAAACCTGCAATGAAGTGAAACAGAAAGAAGACAGAATACCGAATGATTTCAAGAAATGACCCCTGCTGGTGCGGCAGCGGCAAAAAATACAAGAAATGCCATGAGGAATTTGACCGCAAAATCTCATCCCTCAAGCTGAAAGGGAAGCTGACCCCGCCCCGTCGCCTGATCAAGAATGAGGAAGACATGAAGTGGATCCGGGAAGCCGCCAAAATCAATAACGGCGCCCTGGATCTGGTGGGCAAAAAGATCCATGCCGGCATGACAACCGATGAAATTGACAAGCTGGTCTATGACTACACCATTGAACATGGCGGTACCCCCGCGCCCCTTGGTTATGAAGGCTTTCCGAAAAGCTGCTGTACGTCCATCAATGACGCAATCTGCCACGGCATTCCAGACGATACCGTTTTAAAGGATGGCGACATTGTCAATGTTGACTGCACAACCATCTATAACGGCCACTATGCGGATGCTTCAAGAATGTTTTGCATCGGCAAAGTCAGTGACAAGGCCAAAAAGCTGGTGGATGTGACGAAGCAGTGCCTGGAAGCCGGTGTAGCGGCGGTAAAACCCTGGGGTAATGTGGGCGACATCGGCGCAGCGATTCAGGAGATTGCCCATGCCAATGGCTATTCCGTAGTAACCGATTTTTGCGGCCATGGGGTTGGCAATGACTTCCACGAAGATCCCTATATTCATCATGTCGGCCACAAAGGCAAAGGCATGGTCCTGGCTCCGGGAATGGTCTTTACCATTGAACCGATGATCAACGAAGGTGTTTCTTCTCTTTATATTGATGCGGACAATAACTGGACATCTTATACCGATGATGGCAAGCTTTCCGCCCAATGGGAAAACACGCTGATCGTTCATGATGACGGCGTCGAAATCGTCGCCTGGTAAAAAAGTGAGCTGGCTGATTCAGATTGTATGGAACCGGAGTGATCCGGGCCTGAAAGAGGACCGGGACAATACCTGATTTCAAAAACTGATTTTAAAAGGAGAGCTGGACTGTCAATATCCTTATGTTAATGACATTGGCTGGACTGTTCTCCTTTTTTCGCAGGCTGGCTTCGTTTATTGCCTGCCGGATTTTCAGCTTTGCGGAATCCCTGGCATCCAGAAGAACTCCTGAGTTTTGCCGGAAGTTTCTGCCTGTGCCTTATGCCTGTGCCTTAGGCAGAATAAAGATAGCCCCATGATTTTTATCACCGGAAACCTGCTGGGGTCAGGAATGGAAATATGTCAATGGCTGCACGTTTAGTTTTGAAAAATCGATGGAAGAGAGATCAAAAAGCCGTTCTTTTTTGATCTGGAGGAATCTGAAAAGATTGACTCTGGTTTTTCATCCTATAATATTGTGAGTATGCCTGAAATAAACAGTAAACCTCCAAAAAGAAGAAAAAGAAAATATCGGTTTGACCCGGTTCGATTGGCCATAGTCGCCATTGCAGCTCTTGCGATTGTTGTCACGGCCTGTTTTTCGGTGAGTGCTCTTGTCCGCTCATTGACAAAGCCTTCCAGCAGGCAGGCGGCCGCAACGGAAACCTCATCTCAGGCTTCCTCGGCTTCTTCAGCCTCTTCAGCCTCGGTGGCTAAAACCTCTGCGCAAAATGCTGCGATCACCCAGAAGCTGGTCAAGCTGAAAAACGATCTTGAAATCGAGTTTTCAGACCAGGTTAGCACGCTGGCTGATTTAAAGGACCAGATCAATGCCTACCTGAACCAGAATGGTATCGATCCCTCCAAGGTCAGCTGGGCGGTGCAGGATCTGGTGACGAATGAAACTGTGGAATCCAGCAACTCCAAGCAAAACTTCACCGCGGCTTCGACCTACAAGCTTCCGCTTTGCGCCTATTATTACGATGAGATTGCAGCCGGCCGGATCAGCCCTTCGGATACGCTGGTGTTTACCGAAGAGATGCGGGAAGAAGAGGATGATGAAAACCTCAACCAGCCCATTCACCGCAAGTATAAAGTCGGTGACAAAATCCAGATTGATGAGCTTCTTGAAGCGGCTTTGCTGTATTCAGACAATATTGCCGGCCACATGCTCTACTCCAATCTTGGCGGCTATACCAAGTTCAAGCAAATCGTGGCCCGCTATGCGGATGTACCCCAGACTCCGGAATTTTATTCGGAAACGAGCAATGTAATCAACGCCGACTACATGATGCGCCTGCTTAACCACATCTACAACACGCCCGGAGTCTACAATGACTTGAAGTTCTGGCTGCAGTATACGGCGTACGATACGTTCCTTAACCGTTCGGTTCCGGGAACCTATATCCAGAAGATCGGAAACATCAACGAAGTGCGCAATGCGGTGGGCATTTACAATGGAACTCCGCCCTTTACGCTCTCGCTCTATACGTGCGTATCCAAGAAAGACGGCATGAATATCCTGGCCGATATCGGCCAGCTAGTCCTGAATTATTTCCAGAACCGCTACAATTCCGGCTTTTACAGCGAGTATGACATGACGCCTTACTATGAGCTCAATGCCCAGATGTCCAATCCGCCTGATGTGATTGAAGACCGTGACGGCCTGAATGGCCAGAAGCTTCCGGAAATGACGGAAGAAGAAAAGAAGCGGATGTCTGAAGAAATCAACGCCGAACTGGATGGTGAGCCGGCTTCGGCTGCTTCCAGCCAGGCAGCCCCTGCAGACCAGGCTGTTCCCAGCCCGGATGTCCAGGTGCAGCCGCAGTCCGCTCCTGTTGATGGAACAGATTCGGCCGCATCCCAGGAAGGACAGCCGGCAGGCTCGGAAACCCAGGGCGATACCCAGCCGCAGGCTGAATCATAGGCTGCTGCCTAGCCTGAAGAGGGAGAATCTGCCCGCAGCCCGGCAAAAGCGGCTGTATCAATTGGCAGGCAGCCCAAATATCCGCAGAAAAAACCTCTGAATATCTTTTACATTTGGTCAGTACTTTCGCCGGCATGGTTATTCTTGGCATTCTAAAATTGTTAGTGGTTCTGATAATTTTGACCTGTAAAGCTAAGTGTGGTTGTTCCAACCACAATCTTGCTTTACAGGTTTTTTTATCTTATTTTTTTAATTCGTTTTGTGACTCATCTTTTTGCGTTCCTGAGTTCCGGTTTCTCTCTTCTCTCGGATTTGACGGAATGGTGAATGTCACATCCGGATCTAATACGTACAGGATGCGGCTGCGGAATCTGTCCCAGTTTGTAAATCCATTCGCGTTCCGCTTTAACGTCTGGATTACTCTGTTTTTGTTCTCTATCAGGCTTGAATTCAGGCGACGGGTCTTCCAGTAGCTCTTTCCATTTCTCGTTGTTACGTAAGTCATCCTGAGAAAGTCCTGAAAGACATGAAACCGGTCTATGGCCCGTATAGCCCAGGGAAATTTGAGCTGGGCAATATCCTGGTAAGGCTGGTACATATCCGAGCAGAAATATTTCACTTTTTTCCGTTCTTCCGGGGAATACCGGGCCAGGAACCTGCTGAGGTATTCTTTTCGGCGGCTTGGCAGAACATCTATGGGAATTCCGGTATCGCCATCCATAAGTACACAGACATAGCCGGATTCGCTGTCGCGAAATGCATACACTTCATCAATAAGCAGGAATTCAGGAAGCGGCCGTTTTTCCGGGAGGTCCAGATGGGTGTCAATCAGGTTCTGGATGGTTGTAGGTGAGACATTGAACCGCTTGCCAAGACTTTTATAGGTGACTTCAGGATTTTTCAGCTCTTCCAGGATATTGATCACCGTTCCGTAGCTGATCTGCTGTCCCTTGAAAACAAAAGGGTTGTTTTCTGTCCAGGTTTTATGGCAGCACCTGCATCGGTACCGGCGTCTTTTTACACAGATCTCCATGGTGATATGCTCCATCAAATTAACCTTGACTACACTTGTGTAATAACCGAATATTCTTGGATTCTCCTGTCTGCACACCGGACAGGGCGAATATTCTGCTTTGAGTCTGACGTTGAGCTGCCAGTGGCCATGCTTCTTGTCAATAGGCTGCAGAGAGTATTCATCAATGTCTTTACAGTTGAGTCCATACAGTTCCAGAGTCATATTAAGCAGAGGATCATTAAGCATTGATAAATTCATATTGATTTAATTATGGGCTTTACAAGCCTTCGCCTTTCTTACTCTGACAATAAGCCAGTCCAGCCAGTATGCTCAGGTGCCTTTTTATTCGGGGGATTATTCAGGAAGGCCAGGATTCTGCTCGCCACTGGCCAGTACCCCTCCGGCATAAAGCCTCCTCTTTCTCCCTTCTGGGACTGAAGTAAAGAAAGCCTTGATCTGGCCGCACAAAAACGGGCATCCATAAAATCGCAAAAAAAAGCTCCAAGTCATTGGCGGTCATGTTAAAAGAGACCGATTCGACAAAGAGCCTGTTAAATAAATCAATATTCTGGTTCCATATGGCAATAAGGTGCCTGAGAGTTTTTACACTGATTGAAAACTTCCGGGCAGTATGAGCCAGAAGCCGGCCATGACTGTTGAAATAGCTGATTATTCTGCGGATCAGGGAATACGAAAAATGTGAAAACGGGCAGACGTCTTCAGGAAACAGGGAATGATATGTCTGGCATACCGGACAATAATAGACCGCTATAGAAATGCGGACGTCTTCCTCGATATCCTTGGCAGACGAAAAGAAATAGCGGAAATAAGATTTCGAATACACCAGGGTGCCCTGTTTATGGCAATGAGGACAGCAGGTGTTTTTCAGTTCACTTTCAGACAGACGGTATGGGGCTGGATCTTTATCGGATAAGCAGCTGGTATTTTGAAGATTCTTTTGATTCCTGTTCCATTTGCCTGTCAAAATGTTTAACATATAGATGACATTGAACGAAAGTTCATGGGAGAGAGATCCGCCAGAGTTGCAGCTCGATAACGCGGGTCTTTTTTTTCGTTCACCTTTCCTGCTTCTATTAAAGCAGACTGCAGAATGGGAAAACAGACCTTGAAGGCGGAAACTCGAACTCAAAACAGACGACGGGATGTAATCAGTCCGGCGTGCCTGGCCAAGGGTATTTATGGCTGGCTAAGGGTCCCGGCTCTTCCAGGGTCCGCACAAAATTTTTCTCCGCTCGGCCCCTTTAGGGGGACCGTCCTTGACAGTGGGACCCTCTCCCCCCTGGACCCCCGGAAGTGCCTTCAGTCAAAAAAATGAAATGACACCATTTGGCTGAAGGCTCACCAGTTTACCAGGGGGAGACCCACTATAAAGGACCGCTGCGAAAATTTTTGTGCTCCCTGTCTGATGGAGTGTGAATCGAAGAGTGACGACGGGAAAAGTGACAGGCGCTTTAGCGGTTTAAGTTCCCGTCATCTGTGCCAGGAGAAATAATTCCGCCTTCAAGGTCTGTTTTCATCTCAATAAATCAAAATTAGTTTTTGGGCCAACCACAATCTCGCTTTACAGGCTGGACTTAACACTTCGAAAAAAAGCTGCCACAGAAATTTACAGCTCTCCTCAACCACATACTATTTTAGATTCCCTTATTCTTGCCGGCGTTTTTGTTATAATGATTCGCATGGGAAGAAAATCAAAAGACAAGCAAACTTCAATTATAATCCTGACGGTAACGGCAGTTGTTTTGCTGCTGGTTTCGGCAGCGCTGGCGGTTTACCAGAATTCCGCCGGCATTGCTGCCCAGGATAAAAGAGAAGCCAGCCTGGAAAAAGCCCGCCGGCACAGGGCGGCTGCAGCCCGCAGTCAGTCTTCTTCCACTTCGTCCCAGGCCAGTTCATCCCAGCCTGGAACCGCTCAGCCGGCAAGCCTGACAACGATGCTTCGGACCGCTTTGCAGCCCGTCGATGAAGTGCTCTATGTCTGGGGCGGCGGGTGGAATGAAGAAGATACCGGCGGAAATGAAGAAGCCAATTCCATGGGCGTCGCCAGTTCCTGGATTGAATTTTATAAAAATAATGTCAATAGCTATGTCGCGACAGACCATGCTTACGATATCCACAATGGCCTGGACTGCTCAGGCTACATTGGATGGGTCCTTTATAATACACTTCCGGAAAAAAGAGATTATGTTTTCAATTCCGATACGTTTGGCCAGCAGCTGGCCGCTATGGGTCTTGGAACGTTTAAAAACGCCAGTGAAGTCACTGAAATCCTGCCTGGCGATATCATGTCCACGCCAGGCCATATTTATATAGCGCTGGGAACATTTGAAGATGGAAGCGTCCTTCTGCTTCACAGCTCGCCCCCTGGCGTACGGATTTCCGGAACGTATGGAATCGCCTATGAAACGGCGCTTCTTTACCAGCAAAACGGCTGGGATCCGCTGGTGGACTCCAGCTACCTGACTTATGACCAGTTTCGCTTTAACGACCAGACCCTGGCTGATCCGGACGGACTTCGCAGCATGAATGTTGCCCAGGTCGTGGACATCATGTTTGAAGATCCAAATGCCCCAGCCGGTCAGTAAGGATGTACCTGATCTGGAAGCAGAAGCGGCTGGGGTTTTATGGCATCAAAATTTTTTAATGACTTGATCCGGTGGGTCCAAAACGGTGGATAATAAAATTAAGCCTGCACCTGGAGCAGAATTCTCTCTGCTTGCAGGTGCGGGCTTTTTTGGCTGAATCAGCCGCTCAGGCTGTAAAACCAGGAATTTTGTGGAAAGGAAAATACAAAGATGGAACTGACAGAAAAAGAACTGGCAAGAAAATTTGATCATACATTTTTAAAAGCGTATGCCCAGGATGCAGACCTGGAAAAGCTTTGTCGGGAAGCAAAGGAAATTAGAGCCGCGATGGTGGCGATCAATACCGAATGGGTCCCCTTCTGCAAAAAGCAGCTGGAAGGCAGCGATGTCCATGTTGGAGCCGCCATCTCGTTTCCGCTGGGGCAGAGCGGACTGGAAAGCAAGCTGTTCGAAACCCAGGATGCGATTGACAAGGGGGCCGATGAAATCGACTATGTCATTCATATCGGCAAGGCAAAAATGCATGACTGGGACTATCTGGAAAACGAGATGAAGCTCATTACGGATCTTTGCAAAGCCAATCATGTCATTTCGAAAGTAATCTTTGAAAACTGCTATCTCGATGATGAAGAAATTGTCGAACTCTCAAAAATTGCCAGCCGCGTAAAGCCGGATTTTATCAAGACATCCACCGGCTTTGGACCATCGTCCGCCACACCCAAAGATGTCCGGCTGATGAAGGCCAACTGCGGCAGCGATGTCAAGGTCAAGGCGGCCGGCGGAATTCGCAGCTGGGCCGACTGCAAAAAGATGCTCGAAGCCGGGGCAGACAGGATTGGAACAAGCGCTTCGCTCAGGATCCTGGAAGAATTCCGCTCCGGCAAGGAAGAAAGCTCCAGCAAACCGGATGAATCTGAATCATACTGAGATGAATCTGAACCAGACTGGCTGATTTTTTCGTGCAGTCAGATGATTGATGATCTGAATGCTTCAGCGTTTTCAATCAGCAGCCAGATGGCCGCAAGCTTCCCTGATGATTAAAGGGAAGTTTTTTTGTTCCGGTTTCCCTTCTGGCTTCTTTGAACCAGACTCCATTCAATAAAAGGAAGATGAGCATAATGTTTGGGATATTCCTGCTTTCATGGCTAAAAAGTAAAGATGGTAATTATGCAATGGTCAGCATAGAGACACAGCCAGTTCGATAAGCACAGTCTGTTCTGTATATACTGCCTGCAAGCACTGCCTGCACAAGCAAACAGCACCAGACTGGATCTGCGGGCTGCCTGGATTAAAACCTGTCTGCCTTTAAGAGGCAAAGGAGGATGGATGATGAAGACTGTCAAAAAACTGCTTCCGGCAATTCTTTATTTTGTTCTTGGCCTGCTGTTTCTGTTCTGGACACACCCGATGGATATGGCTGTCCGGATTATCCTGGGACTGTTTGCCATTCTCTCTTCAGTTACATTTTTTAAAAGCGGATTCCAGTATCGCCGGGTTGTCGATTTTCTGACCGGCATCTTCCTGGTTGCCTTTGGCCTCTTTATTTTCTTTGCCGATACCCATCTGACGGCGATTTTCTACGCTCTGTATCTGGGAGCAATCGGTGTAGTCTTTGGCATTCAGTGGGTCCTCGACCACTATTCGGCAATGGAAGGAATTCCGGCTTTTCTGTATCTGGCCGCCTGCATCTTTTTTCTGGTCAAGCCGCAGGATGTCAATATCGTCTTTGGCGTTTACCTGATTCTTCTGGGTCTCCAGGAACTGTTTGAAGAATACTATTTCTCAAAATCCTACAATCCAAGATACTGGTCGATCCGTCATTTCATCAGCCTGCCCTGCTTTATTGTCGGAGTGCTGCCGGCACTGATCATCCGGAACCTGGAAGACAAGGCGATGAAAGATATCCCGACCAATTTTGATGCCCGCAAGAGTGACAAGCCCGTCAATTTCCGGGTTTATATTCATACGGGCGACAAGGGACGCACGATTTATGGCCATATGACCTTCTCGCATGATGGTGTGATGTATTCCTTGGTGACTATGACTATCCGGATGAAAAGTTCTTCAAGACCATTGGTCCTGGAATTCTCTTTACCGCGGATGCTGATCTGTATACCAACAACTGCTGCGTAGTGGAAAACTGTCCGCTCTTCGAGTTTGGACTGCATCTTACCGATGAGCAGCTTAAAAAATTCCATGAGCTGACCGAGCAGATGAAAAAGGATACGATCCCCTGGGAGTGCCAGCTGGAAAAATTCCCGCCTGCCCAGCAGAAAGAAGAGTTCAAGAAACTGGAACATCTGTACGCAGACCGGCTGTGGTACAGAATCCGCTGCAAGTTCAGGATGTATACCAAAGGCCGATGGGCTTGGTATTCGCTGCTTGGCTGCAACTGCTCCAACTACGATGCCGCCATGCTCAATGAAATCGGACTGGATCTGCCGATTCAGAAAAGCCTCGTTTCACCCGGCGAGTACTACTCGATTTTCAATACGGAATTCAAGAATCCAGAATCGAATGTCATTACCCGCTCCTGGCATTCTGTCCAGGATCCAAGAACGCTCTATACCATCAATGGAATTCTTGGCTATTCCGGTATTGACTCTCCGGCTATCCCAGCCAAATACTTAAAAGAAGATCAGAACATCAAAAAAACAGACTCTTCTCAAAAGCAGCCGATCCAAAAGCAGGAATAATTTACTGGTATTCATCAGTCAAGTTTTCGCCCGTCAATATTCAATGGATATTAGACGGGCTTTTTAGTGCCGGAAATTTACAGACTTCCCACCTGCAGGCCATCAGCTGTGTTTGCCTGTGAAAATGAAAATGGAAACGTTTTATTAATTTCAATGAATGGGACTTGACCCGAGGCCGTTAAATGTGATCTAATGATCAAGCCGCTTCGCAGACCGAAAGTTTGTGAAGCGTTTAT
>Belle_p2__coassemble_2562_pt1 | contig 12257 bp, 9 predicted proteins | sample Belle_p2__metabat2_high_PE_032 | metagenome-assembled genome bin Belle_p2 | reverse complement strand
ATGAAGGAATGCTCAATCCGGGCATTCCTTTTGTTTTTCTGACCGCCTTAAAGACAATAATGAATACAATCGCCACCGTTGATCCCTTCAGCGATCAAAGCGGCCAATGAAAAAAACAGCCGGCAGGATTGCACGTTCGAGCTGCCAGTCACGTAAACTCAGATGGCATGAATACAGGTTCAAGCGATCAGTCAGGCAGAAAGGAAAATTTATGAGTGAAAGCATGCTTCAACAAAGCGAAGCTTCTATAAAACAGGAAACAGATTCAAAAACCGGATTCGAGGCAAAAACAGGTCAGGGTCTTGCAGACCAGATGGATATCCGGGAAGATCCTGAGCGGCCAGAACAGACTTCTCCCATGTTTCAGGGACCGGGAGCCGTGATTGAAGGCGATGTCCGCTTTGGCCAGGATGTTTCCGTTTGGCATAATGCGGTCATCCGTACGGAATCCGCACCAATCACGATCGGGGATCGTTCCAATGTCCAGGATGGCTGTGTCATTCATACGGATCCCGGCTATCCAGTCCGTATCGGGAAAAACGTCACGATTGGTCATGGGGCTATCGTGCATGGCGCAACAATTGAGGATGACTGCCTGATTGGCATGGGCGCTATTTTGCTTAACGGATGCCATATCAAGAAAGGATCGCTCATTGGAGCCGGAAGCCTGGTCGGAGAAGGGAAGACAATTGAAGAAAAATCCCTCGTTGTCGGCCTGCCGGGCAAAGTCATCCGGACCCTGGACGAAAAGGCCGTAGAATCCAACCGGCACAATGCCGCTCACTATGTGGAAGAAGCTGCAAAAAGAACAGCTGGTACAAACTAGCAGACTGCTTGCAGAAAATAGCCGGTTCCGGCTGGATCTCTGGAATCTGAATTCAGGAATAATTAACCTGAAACCGGAGAGCCGGGACAATCCTTCTTTGTGCAAACTGGTAACGCCGGCATAACAGGGATATAGAAATGACCCGGTAAATCTTGAATGGCTTCGGCCACCAGGCCGCTTTGGCAGCAGCTTTTTAATCCTAAAGCCGGTCTGTCTGACATAAGTCATATTAAAAAACAGAATCAGACACGGGCAAACTGGGAAATGAAAGAGCCCGAAACCGACGATCAGGGAAAATTGGCTGATTCGAATCTTTAACCCCCTGTCGCAGGTTTTGTTATAATTGGCGCGACAGCCTCAATCAGGCTATGTATAAAAATCATCCGGAGGGAACACAATGCTTGACATTCGAAACGCGACACCTGGCGATCTTGATACGATCACTGAACTGGAGACAGCCTGCTTTCCACCCGAAGAGGCAGCAGACCGGGAAACATTCGAAGAACGGCTGAAAGTCTATCCAAACCATTTCTGGCTGTTATGGCGCGACGGCAAACTCGTCAGCATGGTCAATGGAATGGTCAGCAATGAAGAAGAGCTGCTTGATGAATTTTATTCAGATCCGTCTTTGCATGCGGAAGACGGGAAATGGCAGATGCTTTTTGGTGTGGAAACCGATCCGGAATACCGTAAAAGAGGCTATGCATCCATCCTGATGAAGGAAGTCATCAAGGACTGCATCAATGACTCGCGCAAAGGGATTATCCTCAACTGCAAAGACAAATATGTGCCGTTTTACGAAAGCCTTGGCTTTACCAAAATGGGAGAAGCTAAGTCCACGCATGGCGGCCATAGGTGGAACAAGATGGTCATGAATCTTGAAGAACAGCTGTAGCCTGGCTGTTCTTTTTCTTCGCTTTGTTCATACGGCTGCTGATGAAATAAGTCATGACGAAGACCGGAGGACATCTAAAGACCAAAGGGTGGAACAGAGCGGACAGCCAGGAGAAGAGTGGACAGCCAGAAGAGAGTGGACAATCAGGAAACGGGCGGGCCTCGCTGGAAGAAAAGAGGCTTTCCGGAGTTGAGGATCTGACCACTGTTTGTGCGCCGGGCCGGCCTGAATGCTGCAAGAGCAGCCTGTCTGGCAGACTGTTTACCAGACCGAAACAAACTGGTCCGGGAGAATCTTTCCATTCCGGAAAGAAGCGGATAAAAGCAGAGTATAAGCGCATCAGAAAAGCATTTCCTATCCTCCACAAAAATCACATAATGAACTTTAAGTAAGCGAAAACAACAAATGTAAGGGATGCATGAAAATTTCAGGTCGCCCTGCAAAAAAGATTTCTGCTTCTTTTCTTCGCTTGTTCTTTAGCCGGCGCTCTTTTTGGTATAATCTAAAATCCTAAGGGAAAAGAAAATATGCAATATTACCAGATTCTGAAACAGCGAAGAATAGATCTGAATCTCTCTATAGATGATGTCGCCCTGCAGACCCGGCTGCGGCCGGAATATGTCCGGGCGATTGAAGAAAATAACCTCGATATATTTTCGGACGACTTTTCGTACGTCCGGTATTTCGTTCACGGCTATTGCGATGCGATTGGCGTGAACTGGAACATGATTAAAGATGAAGTGGATGCCAACATTCAGGCGTATGCCGCAGCCAGGGACCAGGCTCTTTACAACGCCCAGGTCAAGATGCTGCAGTCCATGCCGGCGGTCAAGACCACACGCAAAAATGTCCGGCAGACCCGCAAGAAACGCAAGAAGAAAAATATGACCAGCAGTGCCGGCAAGGTCTCCCGCTCCTTAAGCTGGGGCAACCAGAACAAGCTTTCACGCCTGATTCTGATCTGTGCCATTTGTGCAGTCGGCGGCCTGGCCCTGGTCAGCTACATCGGCCGTCATCAGGCAGCCGGCTCCCTGGAAGCCCAGAAACTGGCCCGGGAGCAGGAGCTCAAGGAGCAGGAAGAGACCACGCAGCGCCTGGCTGAAGATCTCAAAAACCGCAAGGGCGGCAGTGCGGAAAATATTTCAGCACCAGCCAGCCTTTCCATTCAGAAAACCGGCGAGAACGGTGTTTATGATATATCCGGATTTAATGAGTCCAGTCCGGCCATCCAGATTGAAATCACGCCTTCGGAAACCCAGCAGATCACCATTCTCTGGAATGATATTCCCGCCTACTCTTCCAAGGTCAAGGATACCTTTACCTATGATCTTAATGCCGGTGCGGATGGCACTATCACCATCACTTTTGCTAATCCAAACAAGCCGGGCACAATCAAGATTGACGGCAATGAACTGCCGGTCGAAAACATTGAACCGCAAAGCGATGGTACCGTGCGGATCCTGCTGAAAATTCATTATGGTGCCGCTGCCCAGTCCGCAAACAGTACCCAGAATTCGGAGGCATCGACCCAGAATGAGGGCACAAATGAAGCTGCGGATGCCCAGAACCTGCCCGAAGAAGAACCGGCCTATCTTCCGGAAGAGCCTGTCTATTCGGACGATCAGTCTGGCTACTATGAAGATGTACCGCAGACACCGGTCCAGGATATTCCTGACCAGACGTATACGGATCCTGCCTATCCGGGAGCCGGGGCAGGGGGCGAATATGGTGAAGAGCCGGTGATCAGTGATGACCAGATGGTCCCGGTGGATGAAAACGGCCAGCCGATCCAGTAATCCGGCAGCCTTTTATATCTTCCTGAAGCCGGACCCGCCATATCGCTGAAAGCGGCCTTGTGCCAGGATGAGGACAGATGCAGAAAAAATACAGTCTTCATCAGACACTCCCAAAATCTGGCAGAGCGTTTCCGGGCTGTAATGGGTCCGGCCATCTGCTTTAGAAAAAGAAAGAAAGCTGATTCTATGAAAAACATGAACCTTCCCAACAAACTGACTGTCCTGCGAATGATTATGGTCCCTGTCATCTGGGCCTGCTACCTGCTCATTCCCGGCGACTGGTGCCTGCTTTCTGCCGAAGCAGGACTTGGCATGCGCAATGTGATCGTTCTGATCCTGTTTGCGATTGCCTCTTTAACCGATATGCTGGATGGCAAGATTGCCCGCAACCGCAATTTGATCACTTCCTTTGGCAAGTTCCTCGATCCGATCGCCGACAAAATGCTCGTAAACACGACCCTGATCCTCATGGTCTACTTCCATGAAGCTGCGGTTGTACCGGTGCTGTTAATGATCGCGCGGGACCTCGTTGTTGATGGCCTGCGCTTTTCGGCAGCCAGCCAGGGTGAAGTTGTATCCGCCGGCTTTTCCGGCAAGCTCAAGACCGTTTTGCAGATGATTGCCATCATCCTGCTTCTGCTTTGCAACTGGCCGTTTGTCTATCTGCACCTGCCGTTAGCCCAGATTGCTCTTTGGGCAGCCGCCGCAGTCAGCCTGTATTCCGGCTATGTTTACTTTGACCAGCTCAAAGGCTACGTCCTGGAAAGCATGTAAAAACAATGGATGAAAACAGACTGATTCAGTCCGCAAAAACACTGATTGAACTGGCAAGCCAGCATCATGTGACGGTATGCAGCTGCGAAAGCTTTACAGCCGGATTATTTTGTGCCGTGCTGGGCTCCGTTCCCGGCGCTTCCGCTGTATTAAAAGGCGGCCTGGTCACTTACTTCAGCGAAATGAAAGTCCAGCTCGCTCATGTTGATCCGCAAATCATTGAGCAATACGGAGTTGTCAGCAGTCAGTGCGCCAAAGCCATGGCCCAGAATACCCGCAACATCTGCGAAGCGGATTACTGCGTTTCCTTTACCGGCAACGCCGGACCTTCTTCCATGGAAGGCAAGCCAGCCGGCCTGATCTACAGCGCCATCGCTTCACCAAGCCATGTCAAGGTCTTTGAAAAACAGCTCAGTCTTCCTAGAAATGAACTGCGCAAGCAGGCCGTTCTGGAAATGATTGAGCAGCTGATCGAGCTGATTGAACAGAATCACCCAGCCTGATGTTTCCTCATAAGCACCCGGCATCCTCGTAAATCAAAATGAGAAAGAACCAGGAAAAGCAGTCCAGGAAAAGCACTCCAGCCGATCCTGGGCTGCTTTCGTTATTCATTCAGTACAGGACAGGAGCAGAAGCTCTTTGATGACATTTTTCGTAAAGTGATCACCATACGCTATACTGGAAAAGCTGGAAACAGATCCTGGAATCGAAGACTGCCCAGGCTCTGTATCCTGACAATACTGGGGCAGGAAAGATTTGCGGTTCAGGGATTTATCTAATAAGACCAGATGAACTGCGATTGCCGCACCTTGAAACTGCCCGGCTCCAGCTGCCCGGTTTTCCAAAGAAAAAAGTTCATAATTTCTTTGAACTGACATAAATAATGTCACAAGGTAGGAGAGAATACTTTTGCCGGCCAAGCCGGCGAGCCAGGAATCTGCCGGAAAAAACCAGCGGAAAAATGAAAAGAAATTTTTAATATGACACGAATAGTGTCAGAAGATATGAGAGAATAAACAAGTCCGAAACGGGAAAGAAAGTATCCCGGATGCGGAATATCCGGAAAGGAAAGAACGGGCAGAGCAGACAGGGCAGGTAAAACTGCCTGGACTCGGTCTATATTCTTCAGCCTGTCTCTGATCAGGTGGCGATTTCAGAACAGGTGCCCGAATCAGCAATGGACCTTCCGGAACTCCAGCATGAACCTGGCCGCTTGCAAGACAAGCTGGCCTGAAGGCGAAGCATAAAATAGAGGGGGAAAGAAAAAATGGCAAAAAAAGCAGCAGCAGAAAAAGAAAAGACAAAATCCAAAGACGATCTTCTTGCCGGCGTCATTAAGGATATCGAAAAAGAATACGGCAAAGGCTCCATCATGAAGCTTGGTGATCGCACCGGTGTCGATGTTGAGCCGATTCCTTCCGGATCCCTGCTTCTTGACAAGGCTCTTGGCATTGGCGGCTATCCAAAAGGAAGAATTATTGAAATCTATGGACCAGAATCTTCTGGTAAAACCACTCTGGCTCTTCATGCTATTGCAGAAGTGCAAAAGCGCGGAGGCCGCGCAGCATTTATCGATGCCGAGAACGCCATCGACCCGGTTTATGCCAAGCATCTTGGCGTCAACATTGACGAGCTGATTCTCTCCCAGCCGGATTCCGGTGAACAGGGACTGAACATTATGTTAATGCTCATTGAAAGCGGCGCTGTTGACCTTGTCGTTGTCGATTCCGTTGCCGCCCTCGTTCCGCAGGTCGAACTCGATGGTGAAATGGGGGAAATGCAGGTCGGTGCCCAGGCACGTATGATGTCCAAAGCCATGCGTAAGCTGTCCGGCATGATGAATCAGAACGACTGCACAGCAATCTTCATCAACCAGCTGCGCCTGAAAGTCGGCGTTATGTACGGAAACCCGGAAACAACTCCAGGCGGCTATGCCCTGAAGTTCTATTCCTCTGTCCGTATTGAAATCCGCAAGAGCGAAGTCATCAAGAACGGAACCGATATTGTCGGAAACAAGGTAAACGTCAAAATCGTCAAGAACAAGGTGGCGCCTCCTTACCGCAAATGCCAGCTGGAAATCACTTACGGTACAGGCCTTTCCGCTCTGTCTGAACTGGTTGACCTCGCCGTTGAGTACGATGTTGTCAAGAAATCCGGTTCCTGGTATTCCTATCAGGGCGAAAAGATTGGCCAGGGCAAGGAAGCAGCCAAGGAATTCCTCAAAGGCAACGAACCTTTGCGCCAGGAAATCGAGGAAAAAGTCCAGCAGCTCATCCGCGGATCCAATCTCAGCGATGATATCGACCAGGCCGATCTGGCTGCAGCCAAGGAAGAACAGGAACTCAATGCTGAAATCGAAGCCGATTTCGAGAACATTGATCTGGAAACCGGAGAAATCATCGAAGGATAATCCAGAACAGAATCTTCAGCAAGAACGAAGGAGACAGGACAGAAACCGCCTATCGGATTTCTGCCCTGTTTTTTTATATCAAACAGCCTTCAAGCCAGTTTCTGACGCGAGGCAGATCGATTGCAGATGACTAACATCAGTTCGGATGGATTAGCTTAAATAGCTTTTGGATTCCGAGAATGAGAGATAGTCTTGATTCCAGCATCTATCATCATCAGCTGATTACTGCTTCGTAACTGGCAAGTCCTTTAGCAAAGATTCGAAAGTGATCGCATCACCAGATCAACATCTGCATTTTCCAGTTCCTGAATGATATGGAGATAGGTTTTCTGGGTAGTCGTGATCGAAGCATGCCCGAGTCTTCTGGCCACGCTGGCGATCGATACCCCTGCATACAGCAGTAAAGAAGCATGGGTATGACGCAGTCCATGAATGGAGATAATCGGTATTCCTGCATGTCTGCAATGCTTTTCGAGAATACTGTTGACTGTCGAATTGTAAATTACGCCTTTAGCAAAGATTGATTCGTCTTTGGGCAGATCACGGGTCAGTTCTGAAAACTGGGCGACCGTTCTCCAGTCCAGCTCGACTTTCCGCACAGATGATTTGTTTTTTGTTGGTAAAAAGCCTGTTCCATGCTTATAGTCCCAGGTTTTGTTCACGGAAAGAATTTGCCTTGAAAAATCAAAATCAGCTGGTGTAATGGCCAGTGCTTCTGAAAAACGAAGCCCTGTTTTTGCTACCAGCAAGATCAGCCAGTCCCAGGTGAGTCCCTTGCTGATTGAAAGATCCAGATCCTGAATCAGCAGATGAAGTTCGAACTGGCTGAGGTATTTGGTCTTTTTAGAGCGAGGATTTTTACCCTTGATAATTACTTTCCGTGTTGGATCCCGGTCGATCAGTCCTTCATCAAGAGCATCAAGAATGGCGCTTTTGAGCTGATGATGGAAGTCCATTGTTGTCTGCCGTTCGTGCTCCAGAGCGTATTCATTGATCAGAGTCTGGTAGCGAACCCGGTTTAGTTCACCGATTTTCATCTCGGGAATAATCCTGTGCAGCCAGGAATGAGTCATCAGGTATTTGCGCAGAGTGATGTCCCGGACTGCGCCGCGTTTATAGATTTCGATCCAGGCTGCATAGTAGTCACAAAATAAATCGTTTTTTGTGAAAATATTTTCCATATTGTTGTCCTCCTGAACAATGTTTCAGAAAGATCCTGATTCATCCATGGTGATTCATTCATCAAGATGTCCGGTATGATTTCTGCTTATAGCATCCGCGGAATAAGGCTTTCACAGGATCTGATATCTATATTCTGAAAGTTGATTGAAAGTAAAAACAGTCTGTTTTAAAACATTGATTGGTCAAAATCCGGCGCTTGCGGACTAGAAATATAAATGCTTTACAAAAGGTAGAGATGATAGGCAAGATTAATTTAAATACTTGGAGGATCTACTCCAAAACCAGATTTGAAAAAGGTTAAGAGATATTAAAAAATTTGATTAGAGAGAAAAGGATAAATTTCATGACGGAAGAACAATTTGAAAACAATCTCATTGAGGCTCTGACTCACGGGGAACTGACATTACCTGATGACAGACCTTTTGATGCACCAAATGAAAGATCCAGAGTATACAGAACCAGACTGTGGAAGTATGAAAGCCAGATCAAGACAACCCAGCAGCTATGGGATAATTTCAAAAGAATTTTGGAGGACCATAATCAGGATCGACTGGATCAGCCGCTGTCAGCTAATGAGTTTAACCAGATAAAACGTGAAATCAGCAATCTGGCTACTCCATTTAAAGCAGGCCAGTTTCTGTATGGAAGTAACGGGGTTTCCCAGATTGAAATTGATATGGATGATGGAACTCACCAGTTTCTGACCGTCTTTGATCAAAGCGAAGTTGGAGCGGGAAGTACGGTTTATCAGGTAGTGAACCAAATCCGGCGGGATCCTGTTTTGCCTGGCAAGCAGCATTGACGGTTTGATGTGACTTTGCTTATCAATGGATTGCCGATTGTTCAGATCGAGCTGAAAAAAGAATTCCATGCTGCTGATGAAGCCCTTAATCAGATGCACCAGTATATTGTCGAGAACCAGTATTCAGACATCTTTTCAACCGTACAGGTGCTGGTCGCCATGACTCCAACAACCTGCAAATATATGGCCAATACCACAGCTGAGGCTTTCAATAAGGCGTTCTCATTTGAATGGAAAAGGGAAGACAATACTTCTGTCCATGACTGGAAAGAATTTGCGGATTGTGTCCTTTCAATCCCCGCAGCTCACAACCTTTCCACCAGCTACATGATTCTGGATGGAACACCAGGAAAAGAAGCAATCAAAGTCATGCGTCCTTATCAGATTCGGGCTACTGAAAGAGTGCTGCAGGTAATCAAACATCTGGAGAGGGTAGAAGGGAATAAGCTTGGATATATCTGGCATACGACCGGAGCAGGAAAAACTATTACCAGTTTCAAAACAGCCTTTCTTGCCAGCCGAATGCCTTATGTCGATAAGGTCGTCTTTGCGGTCGACCGTAAATCATTGACCCGCCAGACACTGGATAAGTACCGGGCTTATGATCCGGAATCAGAAGGAACAGATTATGCCAGTATTGCTAACACTGGCAATACTACCGAACTAAAAAATAAACTGAATGCAAAAGGCCGCAAGATCATTGTGACTTCTGTTCAGAAACTGCAGCGGCTGGTCTCCCGGAAAAACTTCAAAGCCCCGGAGCAAAACATTATTTTTATTGTAGATGAAGCTCACCGTTCGACCGGCAGTGAGATCTTTGAAAATATCCAGAAGAAATTTAAGAGAGGCTACTGGCTGGGCTATACCGGGACACCTGTTTTTGGCGAACACAAGGATTTTCCGAATACAGCCCAGATCTTTGGCAAATGTCTGGATGCATACACAATCCGGGAAGGGATTGCTGATCGAAATGTTTTAGGATTTAAGGTCGATTTCAAAACAACCATCCCGGAAAAAGAGGTTAAAGAATACCAGCTGCCAGCTTTTTATAAGGGTCTCCACCCGGACTGGAATGAGCAGCAGATTCAGGAAAAAATCGACAATATGACCGAAGAAGATTTTGATGATCTTCAGGCACCCACTTTCTACGATAACAACCAGAAGCATGTTGAAGCGGTTGTTGATGAAATTCTCAAATACTGGGAGGTTCGGTCTTTTGCACGGAAGTATAATGCAATTCTTACTACCCATATCGGAGGCGGAGGGAAAAGCAGTCCAATGGCCATGATGTATTTTGATGAATTTGTTAAGCGAAATTCGCAAATGGAAGCAGATGGGATTGAGCCGCTGAAGATTGCAGTTACATTCTCACTGGATACTTCGAACAAAAACGGCATGGCTGATAACAATGACGGATTGTCAAGAGCAATTCAGTATTACAACCAGGAGTTTGGAACTTCATTTTCTGACGACTCAGTCGATGAATATAAAGATGATGTAGAATGCCGGTTAAATCATACGAGTGCTGATGGAAAATACCTGGATCTCTGTATTGTTGTTGATCAGCTGCTGACCGGCTTTGATGCTCCTAGCCTCAATACACTTTATGTTGACCGAACTTTGAAAGGAAGAACACTCATTCAGGCTTATTCGAGAACAAACCGGCTTGCGGGAGAGCAGAAAGATTTTGGACATATCATTAACTATCGCTGGCCAAAACAGAATGAAAAAGAGATGAATAAAGCGCTGGCGATCTATTCAAACCGATCAGCAAAAGATGATGATCCAGAAGAATGGAAAAGACATAATGTCAAGGATGATATTGTTCTGGCTGACTTTAATACAGTCCTTTCAGAGGCCAGATCGACTGTCAGTGAACTCCGGGCATTGACCAATGATTTTAAAGAAGTCTCAAACTCAGAATCCGAACTGGAACGAACACTCGAATTATTAAGAGAATACAATAAACAACTAAATGTTCTTACTCAGTTCACTCCTGATGAGGTAAACATAGACTTTGAACATTTAGATCCGACAAATCTGGAACAGCTTATTCCAGAGCTTGGCTTAACGCCTAAAGAAGCAGATAGCTTAAGAGGTCCAATTACTCAAATTACCAAGGAGAAAACAGCCAAAAACAAAGGAGTCCTTCCTTCAGATATTGATTTGTTTGTTGTTCATATCAAAGACGTAACTGTTAATTATGATTATCTGACAGATCTTCTCCGGGATTTGATGATCTATGTTCATGATGGAGTAGAAGACAAAATCAAAGATACTTCAAGCAAAATCCATGCTTTTGCGGAGGATCTGGATGACAGGAAATATGCCAAGGAAATCAGAACGGCAGTTGAAGCAATTGAAAAGAAGATGTATCCAAATTATGAATCAGGACTCGTCTATCCGTATGACAACTTGAAAGATGTAGATGTTGTCGAGCAGGCCAGTAAAGTTGCTCATATGGAGCAGATGCTCGAATTCATTCGTAAATGGGGACTGCAGAATCTGGTATCGCCAGAATTTCTCTGGGAACTTGTCAACCATCACAAATTCGGTGAAAAGGATCTTAAAGAAACTGAAGTCAATCGTATTCGCAAAGAAGCGGCAGCAAAATATATGGATTATTCCAATGATCCGGAAGTTCGTAAACTCACAAAAATTAAGTTTCGTATCCAATTCTATATCTCGCTTTACGATCTGGCAGACGAGTGTGTCTCAAATTGATTAATGATCTTCTTTATTAAACAGAAAATTGATCAGCAAGAATACGAATTGATGCATGTAGAAAGACGAGATGAGAAAAAATGAGTACAGATTCAGAAAAATCAAATGTACCAAGAATACGATTTCCGGGTTTTAAAGAACCTTGGGAACAGCGTAAGGTTCGAGAGATTTCAGAAATAGTTGGAGGAGGAACTCCTAGCACGAATAATCCGGATTACTGGGACGGGGATATTGATTGGTATACTCCTGCTGAAATAACTGATGATAGATTCGCCTTCCGCAGTCAAAGAAGAATTACGGGGGCAGGACTCAAAAACTCATCTGCTAAGATTCTGCCTACTGACAGAACGATTCTGTTTACCAGTAGAGCTGGAATTGGAAAATCGGCCATACTTAAAGCTCCGGGAGCCACAAATCAAGGGTTTCAATCGCTGGTTCTAAATGATAGCGCGGATCCAAAATTTGTATATTCAGCCACCGATTTTATTAAGGAGAAAGCAGAGAGAATTGCAGCTGGTTCAACATTTTCGGAAATCTCTGGAAAAAAACTCGGCGAAATAACCTTGATGATTCCTTCAAAACCAGAGCAAAAACAGATTGGTCAGTTTTTTGAGTCTATCGACGAATCCATTACCCTTCATCAGCGACAACTTGAAAATCTTCAAGAATTAAAGAAAGGATTATTGCAGCAGATGTTTGTTTGATATTAATCTGAGCTCAGATACTAGTTTGGTTGCTCATTTCGAATAATGACAAACCAGGGAAGATCCAAGTTCGAATCAATTTATAGTAGATAGTAAATGCTAATAGGACAATATATACTTTATATAAAGCATTTGACACAGTTT
>Belle_p2__coassemble_2364_pt1 | contig 13620 bp, 8 predicted proteins | sample Belle_p2__metabat2_high_PE_032 | metagenome-assembled genome bin Belle_p2 | reverse complement strand
CCCTGTATCAAAAAAAGGATAAAAAATAAAAGGGATAACGGAAAGATTTATGGATACGAATTTTAATATGTTTATGGGAACGGTTGACTAGTGCTTCTGTAATTTTGTAATCCAGATTCATGAGTACCTGATCGAAAACGACTGTGCATGTGTCATCAAATCTCAAAAAAGCGGCTATGTTGTCTCTTGTGTGCCAGGCAGCAGCAAAAGGTCTCTGGCATCCTTTGCATCCCGAAAAAAAGGGATGAAGCTTCGTATTTATCCCGAGCATATCCAGCGATACCAGAGCTTTCTTGATACGCTTCCCGAGAAGGCAAAAGCAGAAATCCGGAAACCATCACCCTGCAACCAGCTGGCCAATCCAGATGACTGCAATCCAAAATGTATCATGGGATACACCTTTTTGCTTGATGACCAGCGATACCAGAAATGCCGCTGCACGGCATTTCAGCTCGCATTAAGCGAGGAAAATAATCCATATATTATGTGTTATATTATGTGTTTTTTAGAAAAGGAGCTGCAGGAAGCCTCCAGCCAAGTTTAGAACCTGAAAGCTGGTCTGGGTTTAGACCTTTAAAAAAGGAGCAAACGGGAACTGAATCAGGATTCTGCCTGGCTTTTGCGGGCATATAGCTTTTAATGATTCGCTGATTCTTCGCTCTGCTTGAACTCATCCTTAGCCAGGCTGGTTTTCACTTTTTACCCTGCTGAGTACAGTTATCGGTTCTTTATCTTCAAAACAGGCAAATATCATTGAATGAAAACCCACAGAGAATACCGGAAGAAATGCTGGCTGAAAAGCCAGGTATTCTTCCGGATTATTTATGCCTTAGTGCCTTGGCAAAGGAGAGAGCAATGCGCCAGACAGTTTACTGCTTTTGAAAAGAAGCAGGCAGAAGCCGGGAAAGCAGAAACCAGGGAAGCTGAATGCAAAAAAAGGATGGAGATCATCCGGCAAAGCCGGGAAACCTCCATCCCTGAATGGGCGGGGCAGGTCATATACGTTCTGAAGAGCTGCCTTTCTAATGGGCGGTTGTACCGGAATCTGGAAACCGGAACAGGAAGGGGGATTGGACTGGAAGGATCAAAGGCCGCGCTTCAGGGGAATATGCCTGGATGTGAAATTTATTTGGGTATTGTGCAATCGTGTATAGGGATCTGAAACCCTGCCAAAAGCAGTCGGATTCAGAGTTATTTCAGTTTATTGGCCAGGTCCTGCTTATCGTACTGGTCCTGGGCATCTGTGATCATGCCGTCGATTTCTCTTTCCTTGCGGTCGATGACTTTCTTGTCGTGTCGGATTTCGGCTTCGTGCAGGGATTTCATGAAGCCGGTATGATCATCTTCGATCTGGCGTTCATGGTTTTCGATCTTGCGGAACTGTTCCTGGATCTGGTCTTCGGCTTTGCTGATTTTTTTGTCGAGCTTGCCGACGGCCTTGGCAGCTTCGTCGCCTTTGGCAATAGAATCGAGCTTGTCTTCGGCACATTTTGCTTTGTCTTCAGCAGCTTTGGCAGCGGCTTCGGTCTTTTCCAGGTCTTTCTGGCTCTGGTCGAGCTGGGACTTGACAGCTTCGGCATCCGCTCTGGCTTTTTCAGCCTGAGCATTGGCTTCAGCTGCAGCGGCTTTGGCGGTTTCCTTGTCGGATTCAGCCTGGTTGGCTTTGGCATCCGCCATCTGGAGTTCCGCTTCAGCTTCCTGCTCATCCGCATAGAACTGCTTGGCATCCTGCTTGTAGTTTGCGGCAGTTTCTTTGTCTTTGGCGCTTTGCGCCTGGGCATCCCTGGCTTCGGCTTTGGCATCATCCGCCATGGACTTGGCCGCTTCGGCCTGGAGCTGCGCTTCCTGCTTGGCAGCGGAGTATTTGCCGCCGACCTGGTCGGAATTGCGCTGGGCTTCAACAATATCGGCGCCGTTCCTGGCGTTGGTGCTCATCGCATGCTTGTAGGCATCCGAAGAAGAAATGGAAGCTTCAACTGTATCGCCAACCGGCGCGCTGCCGGTTTCTTCAACAGTAACGGTTTCGGATGCGCATTCGGGAAGAACATCGGTGGAAACATAGGCACCATCTTCCATCTGTAAAGCATCAAGGGTTTCAGCGTCGGCAATCAGTTCATAATAGCCGTTGCCAAGATCCTTAAACAGGCTCAGCACGGTATCATCATCCGACTGGCCGGCTTCTGGAACTGTATAGCCATCCAGGACGTCCTTGATTTCTTTCTGGTCTTCGCTGCTCAGATCGTAGCCGATCTTTTCAGGAAGGCAGGTATAGATCTCTTTAATGGACAGCTTGTTTCCGCGATCCTGGAATACCTCAATTAAGGCACTCAGAAGAGTGTATCCTGCGGGGGACTGGAATGTTTTTTTCATATTAATCGTCTTTCATAGGCCATAAGGCCTTAAAGCTGAGAAATCTGAATGTCTCGCGCGTATTCCATCCAGATTCCGTAGAATTGCTGGAGAACTCTTTGGCAGGAAGGACCGGTTTCCTGATTCGGGGATGAGAAAAGGGTGCGCCTTTTTCATCCGGGGGGGCAGACTTCGGGCGCTGATTTCAATAAGAAATACAGGCCAAAAGCCTTTATCCGAGGTCATTATGCCAAAAGAGAAAAAGATGTAAATCAAATTGACCTTTTATTTCAGAAAGCTTTTCAAATGATTTTATCTATCTTATCACTTGATTTAGATAGCGACTGCTCTTTCTGGCCCCCTCTCCAGCCCAATGGGCAAGAAGTGAAAAAGAGGCTGGGCAGCAGATTGAATTGAGCAGGGGATTGAATAAGGGATGAGCAGGGATGAGCAGGAATGAGGCAAAGCCGGAGAAAAACAAAGACAGGCCGGCTTTGGAAAAAGCCTGCATGAGGGATCTGACGAGATTAATCTGGAAAATTGGGACGCCGAACTCTGGACGGCTGTTTTTCTTTTCTGTTCATCTTTCGACAATTTGACTGTCAGTTTCAACCGGGTGACCTTCAGCTTTCCAGCTCCTTTCGTATACTGAAATTACTCCAAAAAAAGAAAAAAGGCGAAAAGTGCTTTAGGCAAAACCTGTCGCAGCTGCGCCTGAGATTGGGGAATGAAAGAGAAGGGGCGGCAGTCATGAATGAAAAAACGAAAAAACGGCTTGGCCTGATGGCCTGCGGGGTGTTTTGCATTGGGATGGGCAGCGGCCTGTTCCGCTTTGCCGGATTTGGGGCGGACCCTTTTACAACGATGAATCTAGGCATCAGTTCTTTTCTGCACTTATCCTTTGGCAGCTGGCAGCTGATCATGAACTGCCTGCTCTTTATACCGGTCCTGCTCTGGGGCCGCAGCACCATCGGTGCGGGCACGGCCGCCAACATGATCCTGGTGGGCTATCTTTCGGATGGCATTCTGCAGCTGATGAATGGCTTATTTCCGGAAGCTTCTTTCATGATGAAAGCAGCCGTCATGATTGGAGCTATGATACTGGCTTCCTTCGGTGTAGCCTGCTACATCCTGCCTGAACTGGGTGTGGCGCCCTATGATGCGCTGCAGCTGATGATGGAAAAATACTCCAGGGGCAAGATTTCCTACCGGGCTGCCCGGATTGGGTGCGATGCTTTTTGTATTGCCGCCGGAATTGGCGCCATGATTCTGGCCCGGGGGGATGTCACAAGCCTGATTGGCATGGGGACCGTGTGTAATGTGCTGATGATGGGGCCGGTCATCCAGTTTTTCAAGGAAAGACTGACGGCCAGAACAGCCCAGCCTGCCTGATGATCAGCCAGTCAAAAAGCCAGGGCAGAAAGAATAGCCTGGAAAAAGGGACCACATGGAAGGAGATCAAGCGTGGAACAAGCCGATGTCATTGAATTCAGCGCCCAAAGCCAGAACGATCTGGAGCTTTGTTTTGCCGGAATCAGCCAGTGCGAGCCATTGCACAGCTATGGACCGGCGGTCCGGCCCAATTATCTCATCCATATTATTCTGAAAGGGAAAGGCCGGTTTAAAATCGGAGAATCGGAGTACCGGCTTGAAGCCGGCCAGGGATTTTTAATTGTCCCGGAACAGGTCACGTTTTACCAGGCAGACTTGGAAGATCCGTGGGAATACTGCTGGGTCGGCTTTCGGGGCAGCCGGGCGGAAAGCCTGCTGGAAGAGATGGATCTGGGCATCGACCATCCAGTTTTTGCCTGTGAGCAGATCGCCCAGCTCAAGGAACTGGTCTTGAAAATGATGAATGTCCATGGCAGCCATCTGGCCTCGCGCCTGCACCGGGATGCTCTGGTCATGGAGTTTTTCAGCGTGCTGGCCGGGGAGCTGCACGTTGAATCCTCGACTAAGGAGCTCACCCGCAGCGAATACATCCGTCAGGCCATTCGCTATATTCAGGGCAATTATGACCAGCCCATTCGCGTATCGGATATTGCTGATCACATCGGGATTGACCGGACGTATCTGTATATGCTTTTTGTCGAGCATCTGGATGTGACGCCGAAAAACTACTTGAAAGCGTACCGGCTGACCCGGGCCAAGGAGCTGTTAAAAATTACCGATCTGCCTGTTGCCAGCATTGCCGAAAGCTGCGGCTACAGCGATCCGCTCGTCTTCTCCAAGGCTTTTCGCCAGGAATACCAGATGACCCCTACAGCCTGGCGCAAAACAAGAAGCCAGGCCGGCCCATCAGACAAAAAGCCTGAAAAATAAGGTCCGCAGGCTTGGCACAGGGCAAGATCCAAAACAGGTAAGGGCAGCCGCGCTCTTTCCAAAAAGCAAAGAAAAAACGGGTAAATTCATGGCTTAAGCATTCTTTTTGCATACAAATAGCTTGAGACCAGGAATACAGGAAGCTCATTTTCGGATGAGCTTTTTTTGTACAAAAGGATTCAACAAAATGACTGGTTCTGCTAGCAAATCTCTCTCTATGATGTATGCGGTTTCACTCTATACTGCAATCACAAGGAAGGCAGAAAGCCTGAAGAGAAAAAAGAAAAGGAGAACATTATGAATCAGTCTTCACCTGCACCTGCTTACAAGAAAGTCTCAGCCCGTGAAAAGTATGCTTTTGGTATCGGGGCGATCGGAAAGGATGCCATCTGCAACATGGTCGGATCCTTCCTCATGCTGTACTTCACCGACACATTGTTTCTGGCTCCGGCCTTTGTCGGAATCCTGTTCTTTGTGGCCCGGATCTGGGATGCCGTCAACGACCCGATGATGGGAATGATCGTCGACAATACGCGCTCCCGATTTGGCAAGTTCCGGATCTGGCTGGTCATCGGAACGCTTGTCAACGCGGTAGTTTTTGTCCTGCTGTTCCATACCTTCAACCTGCAGGGGACTTCCCTCTATATTTATGTCACCATCATGTACATCCTCTATGGAATGACCTACACAATTATGGACGTACCCTACTGGTCCTGGCTGCCCAATTTGACCAATGATCCGCATGAACGCGAATCAGTTTCCGTAATCCCGCGCTTCTTTGCTTCGCTGGCCGGATTCAGCGTGGCAACCTTCGGCTTGTTTGTCATCAACTGGTTCAACCAGAAAGCTGGCCTGGACAATCTCTATGCCGAACATGGATTTACCATGTTTGCCATCATGATCGCAGTAATCTTTATTGTCACGGTTGGAATTACTGTCTTCAATGTCAAGGAAGAATCCACACTGGATGCTAAAGCCGAAAAAACAAACCTGAAACAGGCTATGAAAATTATTGTCCAGAATGATCAGCTGCGCGCGTTTATCGGCCTGCTTCTGACCTTCAACCTGGCTACCCAGATTGCTAAAGGATTTGCCGTGTATTATTTCAAAGCTGTCTGCGGCAACGAATATCTCTATTCTGTCTTTGGTATGGCCATCCTGGCAGAAATGCTCGGGCTGGTTCTTTTCCCGGCGATTGCCAAAAAGCTATCCCGTCAGAAAGTGTATACCCTGGCCTGCTCGCTGGCGGCTGCGGGTCTGCTGCTGCTGGGTGTTCTTGGATTTGTCCTGCCGCAGTCTACTGCAGGGGTTATCATCTCCTGTGCGATCCTGTTCTTTGGATCGGGTCTGTCGCTGGGCGTAACGACCTGCTGCATGGCAGATGTCATCGACTATGGAGAAGCTCGCTTTGGTGTTCGTAATGAAAGCGTACTCTGCTCGGCACAGACTTTCCTGATGAAAGCAGCCATGGCAGCAGCCGGCGGCCTGACAGGGATCGGATTGAGCATTGTCGGCTATGAACCAACGCTGGATGTACAAAGCAATGGCACGATTATGGGCATTCGCGTACTCATGATTGTCATCCCTGTTCTGCTGGCAGCCCTGAGCCTTTATATTTACAAGCGCTTCTATACACTGAAAGATGAGCAGATGGAAGCCATCACTTTGCAGCTTAACGAAAGAAGAGCAATGGCCCTTGAACCTTCTGCCACACTGGAAGAAGAGGAAAACGAAAAAGGCTTTCTGTCCCCCGAGACAGCCTGATGCTGGAAAGCATTTTATCAGCCCTCCTGCCTTGTAAAAATGCATCGATAAAGGGTGTGTAAAATTACAACCCCCCATAAAACAAACGATCGAAAAAGATCAGATTCGATCAGCCGCAGTGCTTAAAAATTGCCCGATTCTTTCGGCTTGCACGTCTTCCTGTAAAAAGCAGCCTGCTGCGTTAAAGGCCGGCTTTGCAGGGCATGGATGGCCAATCCCTCCCTGCAAAGCCTTCCGGCCTGAAAAACTGAGAAAAGAGAAAACATTAAGCAAAAGACCATATAAGAAAAGAATGCCTAAGAAAAGCATCCATAAAAAAACCAGAAAGAGAGGAAATACCGCCATGAATGCTCAGGCCAGTATTTATGCTGATGGAAAAACATTCCATCTGACCAACGGATCGTACAGCTACATCTTCCAGTGCCTGCCTGATGGGCATCTGGGCCATGTCTGGTCAGGAAAATCCGTTCACCATATCGACAGCTTCCGTCATTTTCACGAAGTCTATCCCCGTCCCATGACCAGCTGCCCCCAGAAAGACAGCTGGTATTCCCGGGAACATACGGCTTGCGAATACGGAACCTTTGGAAACTCGGATTTTCGGGATCCGGCTCTCGGGATTATTTATCCCGATGGCAGTACGACTTCTGATTTCCGGCTGGCTTCATGGAAAGTAAAGAATGGAAAACCCGGTTTGTCTGGCCTGCCTGCAACCTATTGTGAAAACGATCAGGAAGCCGCGACACTTGAATGTTCACTGATGGATGAGAAAAACAGCCTGGAGCTGATCCTCTCCTACACCATTTTCAGCGATTATAATGTCCTGGCCCGAAACAGCCGGCTGATCAATCATGGAGAGAATCCCGTTTATATCGATACCATGCACTCTCTTTGTCTGGATCTGGCGGATCATGACTATGAATGGATGCAGTTTTCCGGCGCGTGGGGCCGGGAACGGCATCTGAAAAAACGAAAAATCGAGCAGGGAATCACATCCATTGGCAGCCGCAGAGGCCATTCCAGCCATAACCATAATCCAGTTGTTCTGCTTAAAAGAGAAAATACCGATGAAAACCAGGGAGAAGCCATGGGAATTGCACTGGTGTATTCCGGAAATTTCCTGATCCAGGCCGAATGCGACAGCTATGACCGGACGCGCGTTCTGGCAGGAATTCATCCGGACGGATTTAAATGGAAGCTTGAAAGTGAAGAAGAATTCCAGTCTCCCGAAGCTTTGCTTGCATGGAGTGATCAGGGGCTGAATAATCTTTCACAGACTTTCCATGCGCTTTTCCAGAAACGACTGGCAAGAGGATACTGGCGGGATCGTGAACGCCCGATTCTGAATAACAACTGGGAAGCAACCATGTTTGATTTTGATGAAGACAAGCTGGTAAAAATTGCTTCGCAGGCCAAAAAATGCGGCGTGGAGCTGTTTGTCCTGGATGATGGCTGGTTTGGAGCCCGCCGCAATGATAAAGCCGGCCTGGGAGACTGGGTGGCCAATCCGGATCTGCTGCCTAACGGAATTGCCGGACTGGCCAGGCGAGTCAAGGATCTGGGCATGGAAATGGGACTCTGGTTTGAGCCGGAAATGGTGAATAAGGATTCGGATCTGTACCGGAACCATCCCGACTGGATCCTGGAAGTCCCGGAGCGGACCCCCTGTCATGGACGCAACCAGTTTGTTCTTGATTTCTCACGCAGGGAAGTCGTGGATGCCATCTTTGATATGATGTGTGCCGTACTGGACGAAGCCAGTCTTTCTTATATTAAATGGGATATGAACCGCTCCATTACCGACTGCTACAGTAAGGCCCTTCCGGCAGACCGCCAGCAGGAGACCGCGCATCGCTATATCCTGGGTGTCTATGATCTGTATGAGCGCTTAATTGAGCGCTACCCTGAAATTCTGTTTGAATCGTGCGCCAGCGGAGGCGGACGATTTGATCCTGGCATGCTCTATTATGCCCCGCAGGCCTGGTGCAGTGATGATTCGGATGCAATCGAACGCCTGAAAATCCAGTATGGAACTTCCTATGTCTATCCAGTTTCAAGTATCGGTGCCCATGTTTCAGAAATTCCCAACCAGCAGGTTTTTCGCCAGGTGCCGCTCCATACCCGGGCCAACGTCGCCTGCTTTGGAACGTCTGGCTACGAACTGGACCTCAACTCCCTGGAAGAGCAGGAACTGGAACAGGTCAAAGAACAGATTCGCTTTATGAAAGAAAACCGGAAACTGCTGCAGTTTGGAAAGTTTTACCGGCTGAGATCACCTTTTGAAGGCAACATCACTTCATGGATGGTGGTCAGTGAAGACCGAAAAGAAGCTCTTGTCGGCTGGTACCGGACCCTGAGCCACGTCAATCAGCCAACCTCCCGGATCCGTCTGCAGGGACTCGATCCCGATCTGCGCTATTCGATCAGCACTGAAGGCCATCATCCCTACCACAATCATTGCCCTTATGGGGATGAGCTGATGCATATGGGGCTGATTACGTCAGATGGCCTTTCCGGGCAGGTTTTTGAACAGGACAAGTATTACGGGGATTTTGATTCCCGAATTTACCGGATCCGGGCCCTGGCCAGCCAGCCAGCCGCAGTTTCGGTCTGATCTGGCCGCTCTCCTGATCCGGATAAGCTGCTGGAATGGCCAGGCTTGCTTATCCTTCTGATCCGTTTGCCCATCAAGCGGTTCTGGTCAGCAGCTGCTGTACCCAAAAGTAAAAAGGACTTTTCGATCCCGGAAAGGGAAAGAAAAGTCCTCTTTTCGTGCTGCTCAATTGCAGGCTGGTCCAATGCGTACCTGGCCATTTTTTGGGCCAATCCGTGAGCAGATCACGGTTTTGCCGGCTGCTTTTCTGGCGATTGCTGATGAAACGAAAGCAGGCGGGGATAACCCTTATCAATCAGGATCGCGCCCAGCGGTGCACTGATCAGGATACCGGTGACCGCACAGGAAAGAATCTGCTCGCCGCAGGCCAGTCCCGCTGCCAGCGGAACGGCTCCAATGGCTGCCTGAACAGTTGCCTTTGGCAAGTAAGCAGCCACACAAAACAGCCGTTCTTTCCAGTTGAGCTTTGTAAAAGAAACACAAAGCAGCACTCCGATCGTCCGGATCCCCAGGCATAATCCGATCAGCAGAAGATTGGGACCAAAAGAGTGAAAAGCAAAAGGCAGGTTAACTGCCGCGCCGATCAGGGTAAACAGGAAAATTTCGCCGGCTTTCCACAGCTGGTCAAAGCCGCCGGCGACGGCAGTGATCTCATCGGGTGCTTTGGTACCAAGAACCATACACGTACTCATGATGGCAATCAGACCGGAAAAAGCAACCGGTCCGGTGAGCCGCTCTTCCAAACCGTAAAAGAACAGCCCTAAAGCGAGAATAAGAATAACCCGCAAAGCATCACTCTGTTTTAAAAATCCTTTTTGAAAAAGTCTTGCCAAAAGGAAGCCGGATCCAAACCCCGCAGCCAGACCAAGACCGATAGCTGAAGGCATCCTCAGCAAAGTCAGCGGCTCAAAACGCCCCTGCGATACAACTGTCATCAAAACGGAAAATAAAACGAGTACATAAATATCATCAGCACTTGCCCCAGCCAGAATCATTTGCGGGATGGCCTTGTCCTGACCATACCCGGCTTTCATGACCTTGAGCATGGACGGAACAACGACCGCTGGGGATACCGCTGCCATAACGCATCCTAACAAAGCAGCAGATCCCGTATCCATCCCCAGAATCAGGGGCGCAAAAAGCGTAAAGGCGGTAATTTCAAACGTAGCCGGCACAAAGCACATCAAAAGCGCTGGCCTTCCAGCCTTTTTCAAGTCGGAAATCTTCAAATTCACTCCCGCGCGGATCAGGATAATCAGCAATGCGATTTTGCGGATCACATCCGAAGCAGCGAGGATGCCTTCATCAAAAAGATTCAGGACATAGGGTCCGCAAAAGATGCCAAAAAGCATCATTCCTAAAAGGCCCGGCAGTTTCAGCCGGCTAAAAATAAGGCCAAAGATCATGCCGCCAAAAAGAATCAGACTTAAACTCACCAGCATAAAAAATACCTCCTCAATATTCTGGCTCTGAAAGATCCAGTGAAATGTGTCGATCGCTCTGACAGGCTGGAGCAGCTGGAAACGAAAAAAGCGCCAATGAATCCATGCTTAAAAAAGCACAGATGTCATCAGCGCGAAGCGGTTTGGATTCTTAATCCCGGAAGACGTCATTTCCGTTCTAGTCTAAAATTTCCGGCTGTCAGCAGACAGCTTTTTTCAGTCCTATTATGTCGGCCTTCCCTGCACAAAGCAAGTCATCCCCGTTCAACGACTTCAAACCAGCCTGGATCTGATATTCAAACCAGCCTGATATCAAAAGACAGGGCGACGGGCAACAGCCAGTTTTTCCACCGGTGTATCACCAGAAAAGAGTATCGTGCAAACCCGTTCGCATTTCCGGCATTTGGAAAAGAATTTTTGACGCTGATGCGGACAGCCGTATGCTTTCCACAACCCATTGCAGGTAAAATTGCATCCTTTATGGCGAATAAAGCCATCCACATCTTCAGCCGGATAGCCGATCAGCAAGCCAATCTCATGGGGGAAGGAGTCAAAGGCTTCGCCAAGACGCTGGCTCATATGAGCGATCACTGATTCAAGATCGTATTCCAGGCAGCCAAAACCAGCCAGAATTTTCTGGGCCAGCGGATCATCCAGATCAGACTGCACCATAGCTGGCCGGTAGACATAAATAATGGTCTGGCAATTCTGATTGCCCTGGCAGAGAATTCGCATCCGAATTCCCATCGGCGAAAGAATTGTATCCCACCTGGTCACTTTTTCTTCGATATAGGGATGATTGACTGGTCTTACCGAAAAGATTGAACCGGATTTAAAACCAGCAAGCGTAGAAGCACAAAGGGCAACAAGTTCGGCTTCAAAAGTCTGGTAGTACTCGGGAATCGGACTCACGCGCCGGCAATTTCCTTTCCAAGGTCTTTGCACTCAGCCAGTTCCAGCTCACCGGGTGTCCCATTGACCATCAGTCCGCCTTCATTGACCAGAACTGCCCCGTCGCCCGACACACGCTCGCACCACTCACGCATCCACTGGCCGTCTCCCCAGCCAAAAGAACCAAACAGGGCCACTTTTTTGCCGCCAAGATTTCCTTCAAGTCCCGCAAACATCGGCTCAAATTCTGATTCTTCCAGTACTTCATCTCCCATAGCCGGGCAGCCAAAAGCGATGACTTCATAGTCATTCAATGCCTCCGGTCCAAAAACAGCGGCTTCCATCTTGTCTGCTTCTTTACCGGCTTTGACAATACCTTCGATGATGGCATCAGCCATCAATTCAGTGTTTCCAGTTCCGCTCCAGAATACAACTGCAGCTTTTTTCATCAGTTTTTCCTCCTAAGTTAGTAGTATCTAACTCAATGTCCAAAAAACAGCTCCCTTTTCCGGGAGTTAGCTTTGTTTAACTTCGATGATCATATGATAGTTAGGTCAATCTAACTTTGCAAGTGGTTTTCCAATTTTTTTGTGAAGCATTTCGCAAAGCGGGGCACACAAGGGTAAGGCCGGTAAAAATGTAGAATTATTATTTGAGACGATAAGTATCGGTCATCTCTGTGCTTGCCCATAGCTTTTTACAGGATCAAGCCAGACAATATCGCCCTGACTCAAACGGTCACTTGTTATTCATAATGTTTCCTTGCCAACCGGATTAAGAACTTCCCAGTTGACAATTTCTTTTCCAAAAATTCCCTCCGGGGAAGGACCATTGTAGTCGTTGAACAATTCTTTCAGGGTATTTTTTTTGCTCGTTTTTGCGGGATAAGAAAGATCTTTTCGTTATTCGCATTGAGCAGAAAACTATCTCCAGTGGTCAAGCCATATTTGTCCAGTATTGCTTTCGGCAGATGGAGCCCGTGGCCGTTCCCCAAGCGACAGACTTGAACTTCTATATCTTTCATTTTGATATCCCCCCCATGTTTAGCAGATTGCTTCTCCTTCCGTGCAGGGAGGCTGATGCAATTTCATATTAAGGTGCTTTTGGACCAGACCGTCAGTAATCAGTTTTTAACCGACATGCTGGCCACTGTCGTTCTTCGTTAATCGCACGCGTGCGATTAGCGTGCGATTAAGACCCACGAAGACAGCCGGCAGTCCTTGAAAAACTCATTGAATCAGTCGGAAAATAAGCAGCTCACGATTTGTGCCTGGTTAAGTAAAGCCAGACTTAACACTCTTTCCTGCGAATTTCAAGAGCATATCACGAGATGAACCCTTTCAAGTACAGGAGGTCAGAAGGAGAAATAGAAATGCAAAGCCAGATCACGAGGATGGATGATTCTGGCTTTTTGCAGCAATAACAGAAGATGAAAAGCGATTCAGCAAAAGAATCGTCTCTCTATCCGATGCGAAAATCAGGGATTGCGGTTAACTCAGGACTACGTCTCAATCAGATCGCCTTCAGATATCTCGACTGATTCTTCGTGCTTTTCGTCCACAGAAAAATCATTTTCAAAGAACCACTTATAAGCACGGTCAGCAATAGTCTTCGTTTCGGCAAAGTCTAGTCCTCCGCCGACAATCGCACCTACACCCGGAATGAGTTTTCCTAAATTGACAATTCCTTTAGTTCCAAATTTTGTGATAAATCTGAATCCAACTTTCTGGTTGATTTTTGTAAGAACTTTGCCGGGGATTTTTTTAATCAGTCCATTGGCAAACTTTACGCCAAATTTTATTCCTGCCTGCTTGACCAATTTGTTTACACCAACTCCAGCCAGGCAGGCATACACAAAAGTCTGCGTCTGGTCACAGGCCAGGTCAAATCCTGCCATATAAGCTGTGCAGGCGATCATTCGCATTTGAATGTACAGTACGCTGGTAATATTAGCGGGAAGAGTCACAGTCATTGTAGCGATCCCGCCAAATCCTGTGAGAAATCCAGATGTCGTACATTTAGTGATCTGGTTTTTGAGCATTGCCTGACAGGCAAGCTCTTTCGTTTTGTATTTGTGCAGATAGTCGTTAGCCATCGTTTCTATGTCAGGACTTACCTTCGGAATACCGTTCAAAGATTTCTCGTAGCAGGTGTTTAGAATTTTCATTATATCGTTCTGTGAAATTTGCTGTTTCTTAGCATCGGCTTTCATGATTTTTATCCATTCCCTTTCTTTTT
>Belle_p2__coassemble_2280_pt1 | contig 14261 bp, 10 predicted proteins | sample Belle_p2__metabat2_high_PE_032 | metagenome-assembled genome bin Belle_p2 | reverse complement strand
ATTAAAAACCCTTTTGATAAAGCCGTTGACTGGGCCAGCCAATAGGCAGCAGGAAAATAATTCTTTGGCCGGAAATTGTGACGTACGAAAAAACGGTCCCAAAACCTACGCCTTTAAAAATCCAGATGATTTTGAAAGCCATTACTTCATCCGCCCCTTTTGGCATTCAGTCTGTATCCTGGACAGGAATTTGGAACATCGATCTTCTTCCTGATCCTGCATCCCGGCTCTTCTTATCTTTCATTTCCTTCTTCCTGCCGAAACGATTAGGACTGCTCAAGGACCGCTCCATTCATGCTGGCTTTGTTTCCCCTTCTTCGCTGGCTTTCCGGCAGAAAAAAAGCTTAAGAGGAAAGATGACTTTCTTCTTAAGCATTCAGAAATCATGATTTTCCCACCCGGCATGGCTGCTGCTTTACGGGCGGCTGCTTTGAGCGAAATTTGAGTCCAGCGCGGTCAGTCCTTTTTTCCGTCTTTTTTGCTGTCCTTTTCCCGGCCGCTTTTCTTCGCTTTAACCTCCGGTTTATCGGAATTCTCTTCGTCTGGCGTTTCTGCCTTTTCGGGCAGATCCAGGATGACCTGTTCAATCCGGTTTTTATGCAGGGAAACAACCCGGACGGTTACCCCATTATCCAGGACAACCGATTCGCCAAGGGTTGGAAAGCGGCTGAGCTTTTCAATAACCAGTCCGCCAATCGAGTCGTAATCTTCACTGTCCAGGTCCAGGCCCAGTTCATCGTTGAGGTCATGGAGCGAAAGATAGCCTTTGACCTTGTACTGATGCGGACCGATCTGCTGGATGTTATCGTTTTCTGAAGCATCAAATTCGTCCTGCACTTCTCCGACAATTTCTTCAACGATATCTTCCACCGTCAAAATGCCGGCCAGCTCGCCATATTCATCCAGGACAATGGTCATGTTGTAGGCATCTTTCTGCAGTTCGGAAAGCAGTTCGCTGATGCCTTTGTTTTCAATGGTGAAGTAGGGTCTGCGCAGCAGCTTGCGCAGATCCAGCGGCTTATTTGGATCGCAGAAGACCAAATCTTTCATGTTGATAATGCCGATAATGTTGTCCGGGTTTCCTTCGTAAACCGGCAGGCGGGTGTAGTGCTCTTCCCGGTAGATCTTTTCAAGTTCATCCCGGGTTGTGTCGACATCAATGGACACGACGTGAACGCGGGGCACCATGATCTGGCTGGCCTTGACATCGGTAAAGTCAAAGACATTGCGGATCAGGTCCCGCTCTTCAGTTTCAATAACGCCTTCTTCATGGGAAACATCCAGAATCGTATGGAGTTCGCTTTCAGTAAATGAGGCGTTTTTCTGGTCGTTTTTATAGCCGAGCAGCCGCAGGATCATGCTGGAGAACAGGTTGATAAACCAGATCACCGGAGTCAGCACTTTCATGATGGCCAGGATCACCGGCGCATATGCCAGGGCAAATTTTTCCGGTGAACGGGTGGCGATCGTCTTTGGCGTGATCTCGCCAAAGACCAGGATCAGGAAGGTGATCAGAAAGGTCGCAATCGATACGGCATACCCGCCAAAGCGGTAGGCGATCATGGACGAAAGCGAAGCCATGAAGGTGTTGACCAGGTTGTTCCCGATCAGGATGGCCGAAAGCATTTTTGACTCGTTTTTAAAAATCTCCAGCAGGGTCTTTGCCCGCCGGTTTCCCTGGTCGGCCAGGGTTCGGATTCGTATTTTGTTGACGGCAACCAGGGAGGTTTCTGCTGAAGAAAAGAAACCGGATAAAGCCAGCAACACCACCAGCAATACCACTTCCCACACGGTTGAACTGCTCATTGACTGTTCTCCTCCTTGCATGCACGCCCAATCAAATGGCGTGCTTTTTTTGACGGCCGATCTCATGAAGAGATCATCCGGCCTGGATGTCTTTAAGTGAAAAGACCTCTTGTGACTTTGCGCTCTTGCTTTGACTGGCAAGAAGATCCAGCCGGCTGCAGCCTTTGCTCAGGCTTTGCCCTGCTGGCCGGCAGCATCCGGGTTTTGGCCCTGCGGCTTGTCTGGTCTGGATGCAGCAGCTATGGTCAGCTCTTCCACACATCTGGCCGCCATGGTCAGGCCGGCGGTGGCCGGGACGAAAATGGCGGATGGAAGGGCCTGGCCGGCTTCCATGGAAACGGGCAGCTCCATGGAGCAGACGGTCATGATTTTATCCCGGATCCGGTTCTTGCGTTTCCAGTTTCGCATGACCTTGGCCATGGGATCGTTCATCGTCTTTTCCAGCTCCCGGATTTCAATGCAGGTTGGATCCTTGCGCCGGGCCATGCCCATGCTGGTCAGAATGGGGATCTTTCTTTCCAGGGCAAAGGTAATCAGGTCCTGCTTCGAGCGCATCGAGTCGATGCAGTCCAGGATGTAGTCCGGATGCTGCGCTTCGATCCAGCCATCAAGATCCTTGTCATACCAGCCGGTATGAATCACCACCTCGCAATCCGGAGCAATTCTCGAAATCCTCTCTCTGAGAATTTCAGTTTTCGGCTGGCCGACAGTATCCGTCAGGGCGCAAAGCTGCCGGTTGATATTGGACGGTTCGACAATGTCTTTGTCGATCAGAACCAGCCGGCCGATGCCGCTGCGGGCCAGGGCTTCAATGGCAAAGGAACCTACCCCGCCGCATCCGGCCACCAGGACCGTTTTGTTTTTCAGGGCGTCAATGGCATCGCTGCCATAGAGCAGGTTTGCCCGCTCAAGACTGTTTGTCGTTTCCATACCACTCCTCAAGATCGTCGAGGATCTTTTCTCTTTCTTTCAGATTGTACCAGTGGACGGGCATTTGATGGTTGAACCACGTCATCTGCCGGCGGGCATACTGCCTCGTGTGAATTTTTATTTTTTCACGTACTTGTTCAAGACTTTCCTTGCCCGAAAACCAGTCATTAAATTCTTTATAGCCAATTCCCTGGAAACTGTTCCAGGTGCGGCTTTGGGGATCGGAAAAAATCCGTTCCACTTCCTGGACCAGCCCCTGCTCAAACATCTGGTCAACCCGCTGGCTGATGCGCTCGATCTCCTGGGCGCGATCGCCTTTTAAGCCGACAATATAAATATCATAGATTGGTTGGTGTTTCTGGTTTTGCTCCCGCTCGCTTTTCGTCTTTCCGCTTCGGGCCATGACAAGCGCCCGGAGCAGCCGCTTGCGGTTGTTGGGATGGATTTTTTCCAGCGCCGCCGGATCGCTTTTTTCAAGTTCGGCCACCAGCTGCTCGCTGGTGAGCGCCTCGATTTCCGGGGGGATGTCCTGCCAGTTTCCTTCTTCCTCTTCAAAGGAATAATCATACAAAGCGGCCTTCACATACAGCCCGGTGCCTCCGCACAAAATGGGCACCTTTCCTCTGGCAGCAATCTGCTCAATGGCCTGCCGGCACAGCTTCTGGAACTGCCGGACATTCCACGGAGAGTCGACGGGCTGAATGTCGATGAGGTGATGCGGGATACCTTCCATCTCTTCCGGCATGATTTTGGCCGTCCCGATATCCATGCCCTGGTACACCTGCATGGAGTCCGCCGAGATGATTTCTCCATTCAGTTTCTTTGCGGCTTCGATAGCCAGCGAGCTTTTTCCCGAGGCGGTCGGGCCGACAATTGCGATCACTTTATACACGTTCAAACTCCTTTGCCAGCTCCCGAAGCGACATGGTCACTACCGTTGGCCGGCCATGCGGACAATGGTAAGGCTGGTCTGCTGCAGCCAGGTCAGCCAGGATCTGCTCCATCTCCTCGCGGCATAGCGAATGATGAAAACGGACGGAGGAATGACAGGCACACGTAGCAATCAGATGCCGGCGCAGTTCCTTCATATCCACATCCCTATGCTCCTTGAACCACGTAAACAGATCATCCAGAAACTTGTCTCGATCCAGCAAGGAAAGCCATGCCGGCTCCTCGCGCAGCAGCACGCTGTTCTGGGAGAAGGCTTCAAACTTCAGGCCATAGGGCGTCGTCTTTTCGTTGATGGAATCTAGCTGTGCCATCAGGTCCGCGCTCAAAGCCATCCGGTGAGGAATCATCAGCGGCTGCATCACCTGGACGGGCTTTTCAAACTCGCGCTGGATCTTTTCAAAATTGCAGCGCTCTGCAGCAGCATGCTGGTCAATAATCACCAGGCCGTCATCCCCTTCACAAAGAATATAGGAATCCTTGAGCTGGCCGATAATTTTCAGATGCAGGAAGAACTCGTTGCCCCTGCTTCTTGAAGCAGCCGGCTTGTGCCCGGTGGGATAGCCAGGCCCGCTTTGCGCAGCCGCAAAGCACTCTGGGCCGGCCGGCTGGTCGCTCTTTTCCAAGTATCCTGTTTCGCCGGGCAGCCCATCCCTCGGGCAGGAAGACAAGGCATTTGGCATCGTTGATTTTCCATTGGCCCCATCCGCTTTTTTCTCGGCCTGAGCCTCTTCTTCCAGCCTTTCCTTCTGGCCGGCAAAGCCCGGATTCCTGGCATCCATTCCCTGGTGCTCATGATTGCAAACAGAAGCCTGGCTGTCCGATTGGACATCCATTTTTCCTGTCTGGCTTATGGAATTGGCCTCATTATTTCCCTTCCGATCCGATCCTGTTTCATAGGAGCTATCCGGTACAAATCCGGTCTGCAAAGCTTCCAGGTTCTTCTGATTTTGTCCCAAAGAGGAAATATGATTTTCAGATTTTTTCTGATCCGATGGAATATCCTCTTTAAATACGGGCATTTCCAGGTCTCTTTTCAGAAATTCCGGCATATCGGAATTCCGGAAAGATTTCTGAATTTCACTAGCCTGGCCGTTACCCGGTTTCTGATTATTCCTGTCCGGTTCAGGAAATCCGTTTTGCGGCTGGTTTTTAAACAGCTGTTCCGGACGGTTTGGCTGCAGCATTTTCTGGCCGGCAGGATATTGCGGACTGGAGCGGCGCTGCTCAAAACGGGCCCGCTGCTGCTCTGTCAGCTGAGGGCTGCCCTCACCTGGCCAGAGCTGCCAGACTTCTTCCACCCGTCCTGTCTGGCCGGCTGCAGACGGGTTTTCGTGCGCTTTTGAAGGGTACTGGAATTCGGCCTGGAGCTGCTCAATCTGGGGCTTTCTTGCCTTGATCTGCGGGGCCTGGATTTCGGTTTCAAACAGTTCGCTGATGGTCTCAATGATCAGCTGCGTCAGGTACTCTTCCTTGGAGATTCTGACTTCCAGCTTGTTGGGATGAACGTTGACATCGATCAGCTGATAGTCTGTCGTGATATTGACAAAGCAGATCGGGAAGCGATCCTTGGGCAGGTATTCCCGGTACCCTTCGATGACGGCCTTGGTCACCGGCCAGGAGCGGATCGTGCGTCCGTTGAGGCAGACGTAAATATAGTTTTTGGAAGCCCGGGAAATGCCAGGCTGAATCGCAAACCCGCTGATCGTAAAATCCTGGCCGGAGCGGTAAAACTCAACGGCCTCTTTGGCCGCCTGGCTGCCAAACATCTGGTACAGGATTTCCCGGCGGTCGTTTCTTCCCGAGGTCTGGAAAACAAGGCGGCCGTCATGCTTGAGCGTAAAGCGGACTTCCGGATGAGCCAGAGCCAGCTTGTTGACGGCATCAGCGATGATGGAAAATTCATAGTTTGGCTTCTTGAGATACTTGAAGCGGGCGGGCGTATGCAAAAAGAGTCCGCGCACTTCAATGCGGCATCCTCTTGGAGCATCGGCTTTTTCCCAGGCTTTCAGCTCGCCATACTCAAAAACGATGCGGCTGCTTTCCTGCCCGTTGCTGGTCAGGGCACTGACTTTGGCAACGGAAGCAATCGAAGGCAGTGCTTCCCCCCGAAAGCCCATCGTTGAAATGGCAAACAGTTCATCTTCGTTTTGAATCTTTGAAGTGGCATGACGGCGGAAAGCCATGCGCAGATCTTCCCGGCTCATTCCGCAGCCGTCATCGCTGATAATGACACCTTCAATGCCTCCGGAAAACACTTCAATATCAATCGTTGAAGCGCCGGCATCCAGCGAATTTTCTACGCACTCCTTGACGATGTTGACCGGCCGGTCGACCACTTCGCCGGCCGCAATCATGTTGGTCAGATGTGAATCCAGGACGTGGATAATTCCCATTCTGGTTCCTCCTTTCAAAACCGGCCTGCCTATCCTATTGTGAAAAATCCAGTGAGCAGGCCGCCACTGGATTGATTCTTTTTTCTTCCGGCCCGGCCTGTCCTGCAGCTCCAGCCTGCAGGATTAGCAGACCCATTGCCTTCTTTCTTCTGCCTTTGACCGGTAAAAATACCGGGTTCGATAACTGGCTTCATTTTTTCAAAACGCAGGATCTTTGCAGAGAAAGACTTGTTCTGACTGCCGGGTCTCCCGGCCGATTTTGCCGGGTGGAATCTTTTATCCTGCCTGGCGCGTCTTTTTCTGGCTGAGATTTTCGAGCGGACAAATCCGGTTTTTACCGGTCATCCGGGCAGGGATTCTTGTTTTTATTTCGAACTTGTCCGGGATATGTTCTCATGGCCTTCAGGCAAAGGCCGACTTTTTTCCGGCCCAATGCTGCAGGCCAGACTGTTTGAAAATCATTCAATTTTGTCAGCAGATTCTTTCAGGTCGTAAAGCAGGTTTAATGCTTCCTTGGCTGAAAGGCTGTCAACATCCAGCTGCTGAATGCTTTCAACCAGCTGCATTCTCTGCAGGTCGGAGGGGTCCATGACAAACAGACTTGACTGGAAATTCTGGTTCGGGCTGCTTGTTTCAAACTGGTCAAGCAGGCTCGAAGCCCGGGTAATGACCATGGGCGGCAGGCCCGCCAGCCTGGCGACATGAATGCCATACGACTTGTCGGCCTTGCCATCAATGATCCGGTAGCAGAACTCGATTTCTTTTTTCTTTTCCCGCACGTCGACATGGACGTTTTTGATGGACGGGAAATCCTGGTCCAGGCTGGTCAGTTCATGATAATGCGTGGAAAAAAGCGTCCTGGATTTGAGCACCTGGCTGATATATTCCAGCATGGACTGGGCCAGAGCCATGCCATCAAACGTTGCGGTTCCGCGCCCGATTTCATCAAAAAGAATGAGTGAGTTTTCGGTGGCGTGGCGCAGGGCATTGTTGGCTTCCATCATCTCCATCATGAAGGTCGACTTGCCCTGCAGCAGATCATCGCTGGCTCCAATCCGGGTAAAGATCCGGTCAAAAACAGGAAGGACGGCCTTCCGGGCCGGAACGTAGCTGCCCATCTGGGCCATGACCACCAGCAGCGCATTCTGGCGCAGCCAGGTCGACTTGCCGCCCATGTTCGGGCCGGTCACCAGGCAGATGCCGGTATCCGGATCCATCTTCCAGCTGTTGGAGACAAAGCCCGACAGACGCGATTCCAGGATCGGGTGCCGGCCTTCTTCGACATCCACCCGGCCATCCTGGCTGAACTGCGGCCGGACATAGCCTTTTTCACTGGCCAGATCGGCAAGGCATACAAGAACATCAATTAAAGCCAGCGCCCGGGAAAGAGCATGCAGATCGGCCAGGCTGGCCTTGATCCGGTCCAGCAATCCGGAAAACAGCTCCTGCTCCAGCTCGATCTTCTGCTCCTGGGCCGAAAGGATTTTTTCTTCCAGGTCCTTCAGCTCTGGAAAGGTAAACCGGGCGGCGTTGGCCAGGGTCTGCTTCTGGGTATAGCCAAATTCATCTTTCAGCAAATCCAGCTGGGTTTTGCGGATTTCAACATAGTAGCCAAACACCCGGTTATAGCCGATTTTCAGGCTCTTGATCCCGGTTCTTTCCCGCTCGCGGTTTTCCAGCTCCATCAGTGCCTGATCCGACTGGTCTGCCAGCTGGCGGATTTCATCGAGCTGTTCACTGTAGCCTGGGGCAATGAAGTTACCGTCGCGGATAGCCAGGGGCGGTTCAGGAATGATGGCATTGTGGATCTGCTCATACAGATCATGGCAGTCCGGCGTGTCCTGCAGCTGCGGATAGCTTTCCAGCACGGCTGCCAGATCAAGGATCGGGCGGGCATGTTCAAGCGAAGCGGAAAGCTGGAGAACATCTCTTGGCGAAGCTGAACGGTAGCTGATCCGGGCGGCCAGGCGCTCCAGGTCATAAATAAACGCCAGGTGATCCTTGAGCTGGGCTCGTATCAGAAACTGGTCCAGAAGGCTTTGAATGCCTTCCTGACGCTGAATGATTTTTTCGCGGTCCAGCAGCGGGGCTTCTACCCATTCGCGCAGCAGGCGGCTTCCTAAGGCCGACTGGGTATGATCTAGAAACGACCAGAGCGACTGCGCTTTGGTGCTGGCTGACTGGGAGCGGGTGAGTTCAAGATGTATCCGGGTTTCCGGATCGAGAATCATGGCACTGGGCGGAAAGAGCGGTGTCATGATGCTCAGATGATCCGCATGCTGCATCTGCGTAGCCTGCAGATAGCCCATAAGTGTTTCCAGGCCGCTTTGAAGAAGCGGATCCGCATACGGCATCAGGCTTTCATCGGATGCCTGCAAAGGGGCTGCCTGCGACTGGGAAAAGACGAGATCTTCCATCTGGTCCAGGGCTTTTTGCCAGGTCCGGTCCAGGTTTCTGGGAGCGATCACTTCCCGCACCTGGAATTCGGCCAGAAGCTTCTGGACCTGGCTGAGCGATTTTTCAAAAGTGATATAGCGAAGCTCGCCCGTCGATAGCTCGCAAAGCAGCACGAGCGCTTTCCAGCTGTCGTGAGCGACAACACCCAGATAGTTCAAAGACTGGCTGCCGGCTTCATCATCAAGCAGTGTGCCAGGGGTAATGATCTGAATAATTCCCCGCTCGACCAGGCCTTTGGCCTCCCTGGGATCTTCCAGCTGTTCACAGATCGCGACTTTGTAGCCCTTTTTGACCAGCCTGGAAATATACGGTTTGACGGCCCGGTGCGGAATGCCGCACATCGGTGCTTTTTCAGCTCCGGCTGCCCGTCCAGTCAGAACCAGGTCCAGTTCTCTGGAAGCCGTCAGGGCATCATCAAAAAACATTTCATAAAAGTCACCGAGGCGATACATCAGAATTGCATCTGGATTTTCCTCCTTGAGCTGCAGATAATGCTGCATCATCGGCGTGTACTGTGATTTATCCATAGGCATATGTCTAATTATAACTTTTCTGTCATCTCCTGTTCATCCTCGCCAAAGCAGGGCATCCAGTTTTTTGCCGGAATCTGCTGGTATAGCTGTTTTTTGCCGGCGGGGCTGCCTTGCGGCCATGTATTTTCGTTTCATTGGCTTTATCTTAATATAAGTTTGTTTTCCAGTCTGCGCTTTATTGTCTTTGCCTGAAGAGCAATCCTCTTACCCGTTTTCTTTTTGTTTTTCCATTTGTTTTCTGTTTGCCGTCCCTGAACTTTTCAAAGACTTCTGTACAGAAAATTTCGGCGGCTCAAAAGGCAAAGGTCTTCATGAAGACCGGCTCCAGTTCCGGCTTTGTGGATCAAGAATTTATTTTATGCGGTATGAAATTGTGAAATGATCGGCTGCACCTAACAAATCCGAATCACAGAGTATGATAAATTTGTTTTTCTTGTATTATGTATTGCAGTTTAAAGTATGGAAATGAGGAGTATCCCGACCGGCCTGAATCACTGCTTCAGAGTGACGGGGGCTTCCTCAGTCATGAAACAATACTCAAAATCTTTTTTATCCGCTGGAAAGGAGGTCTTATGAAACAGACAATTCAAATTGGCAAAAAGACGATTCGCTTTGACTTTGGCTTCTTTCTGATTCTGCTGGTCCTGTTTGCGACTAGCTGCTTCGCTATCTACAACTCATTCAATCTGATCCGCAATGGATCCGGTCCGGGTTTTTTGCGCCGGCAGATTATGTGGTATGGCATCGGGTTTGTCGTGCTGTTTATTATTTCCCGCTTCCAGAACCGGAAACTGTTCACCTATATTCCAGAAGTCTATAAATTTCTGATGTATGTCCTGGTCTACCTGCTGGCCTCCCGCCTGCTTTACCGCTTCACCGGCTACAACCTGCCGCTGGCGTCGCAGGTCAATGGTGCTTTTTCCTGGATCCAGATTCCGGGCCTGGGCTCATTCCAGGCTTCCGAGTTTATGAAAGTCGTGCTGATCCTGAAAACCAGCCTGATCATTGCCGATTTCCAGAAGAAACATCCCCATCCTTCCATAAAAGATGATTTGCACATGTTCTGGGAGATCATGAAGTGGGCCGTACCACCGATGATCCTGATCCTGCTTGAACCGGATACCGGGCTGTTTTTGATCATTGCCTTTACGCTGATTGTCCTGGTTCTTTGTTCAGGAGTTCGCCGTATTTATATCTGGATTACATTTATCCTGGTAGCCCTGCTGCTGGGCGGCTTTTTCTTCCTGTATTTTTACGAGCATGAACTGCTGTCCTCAATCGTTTCAAGCTACCAGCTGCGGCGTATTGATGCCTGGCTCTATCCGGAACACAACTATCTTGGATCTTCCAACCAGCTGTATACCGCTTTGCTGTCGCTGGGATCTGCCGGCCTTACCGGACATGGCCTCCAGGCCAACATCATTTCGATTCCAGAAGCGCATACCGACTTCATTTTTGCTGCATTTGGACAATGTTTCGGTCTGCTTGGGACGGTATTTATCCTGTTTGTCTGCCTGTGGCTGGACCTGTACCTTTGCAAGATGGCTTACAACTCCCGTTCCAGTGACAACCGCCTGATTATCATTGGAACCATCGCCATGCTCCTTTACCAGCAGCTTCAGAATCTGGGTATGATTGTCGGGCTGGTACCAATTACCGGAATTACCCTGCCATTGATTTCCTATGGCGGATCCTCGACTCTGTCCTACTTCATCCTTTTTGGACTGATCATGAATATGTCTCCAGCTTCTCCGCGGGTAATTAAAATTAGGCCCAATTTAAAAAAGTCAGACAGTCTGTACAAAAAAAGACTGAAGATCTCTTCTGCCGCCAAGGACTAGAAGAGATTCTTCAGTCTTTTTAAATACGAATATGGATGAAACCGGATGAAGTTGACTCTCTGGTCCGAAAGCCGAATCGTCACTTTGGATACCTGCTCAAGTTTGCGGGTTTCCAGATGGTCATAGCAAAGAACCGAATTTTTCAATGAGCGGCCCATAACGGTAATTACCCTCTCCTGCTTGAGAACGTATGGCGCTGTCAGAGAATGCTGATTAATATGAGAAACAGGCATGATCTGGGCCAGTTCCATGACTTTCAGATCATCATCAATCACAGCTCCGCCAAGAGAACGGTTTGCGGCTGTGGATCCAGCCTGTGTACTGACGCAAATCCCGGCACTGCAGATGGTCTCGAAATATTCGCTGTCGACATAAATTTCATACTGGACAGTATTAATGAAAGACCCCAGGCGGATTTCGTTGAGCGCATGGTATTTTTTTCCATTGTCCAGTTCGGCTTCAATCAGCGAATAAGACTGAATCTTCGCCTCATTCCGGTGCAGATCCTCTATAAACTGTTCCAGCTCACTGTTGGTGTAATCTGTGAAAAAGCCAAGAGTTCCTGTATGAATACCAACAAAGCAAAGCGAGTCCAGCTGGTCTTCGTAATGATGAATTGCCCTGAGGATGGTCCCGTCACCGCCGACACAGCAGACCAGCTGCGGATGATCCCAGTCATATGTATCATTAAAATTATCTTCCAGGATTGTCCGGATTTTCTGGCCCAGATTCCTGGAGTATTCGTCATCCCGGCAGTAAATACTAAAGCGCATAGCAATCCCATCCTTTCAGAAGCATCCAGATCAAGAACTTCCAGATTTGATTTTGCAAAATCATTCTCTGCCTGACACCTGCTTTTTCTGAAGCTGGCTTGTCCAGTCAATGCTGGTGAATATTCTAGCACGCTATGTTTGGTCACCAATACAGTCAGATTCTTCTGCAAACCTGTTACAGACTTTTTCGGCAGATTTTCTAATGATCATCATTTCTGGTCCTGAACAAAATAGATCATGGACAAAACTTTCTTAAAAACAATCCTGGTTATGGACATTCCGCTGCCCCGGACTCTGTCTGAAGTTCATTCAGAATGTCTTTCCAGGATCCTTTTTATAAAGTTCTGGATGTCCTGCTCATCTGATTTTCACACATCTCTCATCTTGTCTTTTTTGCAGGATTCCATCCTGGCAGTATCTGCCGGGATATAATCAGATAAAAGATCAGATGCCCAACGATCAGTGATCAGATTTTGATTTACACGAAAGGACGACATAAAAATTATGAAAGATCAGGAACGGGAACTGAAAACACTGCTGACTTCGGATCAGGCCAGACAGCTCGCCAGCCAAAATGACTTTGGCCCGGCATTTTCACAGATTAACACGTATTATGACAGTCCAGATCATCTCCTGAAAAATCAGGGAATGGCCCTTCGCATACGGCAGGTTTTACACCCTGAATCTAAAGACGAATATATCCTCACTCTTAAAAAGCCGCTTGATGCTATTACCAAATATGAATACGAGCGGCCCGTTCAGGCGCATACTCTTGGTCAGCTGAATCCTGAAGAAAAGGCGTGGCTGAATCAATATATTCATCTGCCTGAAGATATTGAGCCAGTTGCCGAATTCAAAACAGATCGACAGATCTGCCAAAGCAAAGATGCTGATCTATGCCTGGATCATACATTCTTTAAAAACCATGATGATTATGAGGCCGAGTATGAATACCGCCAGGATCATGATGGAATCAGCCGGTTCAGGGATATCCTGTCCGCAGTCAATGCAAAATACGAAAAAAACTGCCCCAGCAAAATTGCCAGGGCAGCTGCAGATCTGCAGAAATAGCCGGTCAGCTTAGTGAAAACTTATGGGTCAGCCGATAGAAGAAGGATTTATTATTATATTCTTCTTCTTTTCTTTTGTACTCTTCCAGCTTGCTTGAAAGCTCATTGTTTGTTTTATCCCGGCTGGAAGTTTCTTCCTTAAGTTTCTGATTCTCAGATTCGAGAGTGCTGATCTTGTCTTCCTGCTTGGAGATTGTTTCTGACTGCGTAGAAATCGTTTCGGTCTGCAGGGAAATCTTTTCGGTCTGTTCACTGATTGTTTCTTCCTTTTTGCTCAGTTCTTCGTTTTGAGAGGAGATTGTCGTAGCCAGTTCCTTGATTTTTTCATCTTTGTTTTTCTGTTCAAGCAAAAAAGACTGCCTGCTTTTCTCAAGTTCAAGCTTCAGCCGTTCATTATATAAGATTTCCAGATTTGCAATCGTCTTTTCTTTCTCCTGGAGAATGGCATTCAATTTTTCATTCTCCATTCGCAGTTCAGTTTCTACGGTAGAAATCTCGTGTTTTTCCTTTCGGAAATAGGTTGACAGCTTCTCGACTCCTTCAGCTTTAATGGTGATTCGTTTCGTTTCCGGGTTCTTGTACTTCCATCCTTTATCCGGATAGTGCTTGACCAGTTTTGCAACGGCTTTATCGACTGTATTTCGCGACTTATTAAAATGCTGACAGATCTGTGCAATGTCCATATCGTAGAAAACATCGATCGGAGTATTCTGTTCGGCCAAACGGATCACCCTTCCTTAGGAATTTCAGATTACTAGTCGAGATTATAGCACAGCTCGTTTATCCCGCCTATTCCATAATTCGGAAATTATCATGATTTTCATATCTGATTATATTGTAAATTCAAAAACTCTGCTAATTCATTTCTCTTACCGAATACAGCCACCAATGCATTTTAGCACATTCAGATTTTCGTTAAAGATAAAAGGCTTTAGTGAATATTCTTATATGAATTTCGCGTGATTGCTCCTAGTTCAAGTTTTTTAATAAAATTTTTCCTGAGAAGAAAATTAGTTGAATCTTATTTCCTGTTTTTAGCAGCAGTCATTCATCGAAATATGTTTTATGAATTTCATATTCCAGAATATTTGTCTTTTCAAATCTGTTTATGAAATTCCTATTCAACAGTCTGATCAATTCTACGCTGAACGTCTGATCATATCTAATTTCCTATCTCAATCAAATGGCGCGTAACGACTTGCTTTTTTTGATCATATGATTTGTCAGGTTTATACATAAGAATATTTATGATTTTCAGAGTAACCTGAAAAAAACTGCGTGAATTTTTGTGAATTTCATATCTGTAAGGAAGATGAATAGCATCAGCTGGCTCGATGCAGCAATTAAACATATGATTTTCGTTTTGATAAATATGATTGATCAGAAGTTCGAACAGATATTCATTTCCTTTTTTTCTGAAAGTCATAAGACAAATCAAGACCCCTGTGCAGCGGTTTTATATTGCTTATGAATTTCATATTCGAGCATAATTTTATGAATTATAGAT
>Belle_p2__coassemble_2076_pt1 | contig 16267 bp, 11 predicted proteins | sample Belle_p2__metabat2_high_PE_032 | metagenome-assembled genome bin Belle_p2 | reverse complement strand
TAGAGTTTACTGAAAAACAGGAGGTCACTTACATGAGCGACGAAAAGAAAAGCGTATCGGAACAGATCGATGCCCTCAACGAATCATTTGGTCAGTTTACAAGCCGTACCAACCAGAATAACTGTGCCAATCAGGATGCGGATCTGACTGAAGACGGCATCACCGACGACTGCAAACTGAACAACTAAATCATTCTCTGATGCGCCTGGCTGTCATCAACCTCGAAAAGGCAGCCTGCCAATCACCGGGATCTATCCCGCCTGGCCATCCGGCTTTGCTCAAAGCAGCACAAAAGCCGGATGGCTTTTGTGCGTTTCCAGGCAAGGAAAAAGGAAGGTAGAAGAAAAATAGAAAATGGCAGGCCAGCCGGCTGGTAAAAAAGGCAAGGCCAATCCCCGGAATCGAAATCCGGCTGCAGGTGACTAAAGAGGCAGGAAAACTTCAGCGCTCAAGGCTCTGGCAGTGTTAAGATAGACTCTGAGTCAGACTCCGTCTGATCTGTGCTTCTTCAGCTCTTCCGGCCAAAGAAGCACAATTGAACAGAAAGCATTTTCTCTATCCGGAAGTTAGAAAGCTGTTATGCACGAAATTAAGACCCAGAAATTTACTGAAGATACCATCAGCATTCGATGGTTTACCGATCTTGACCGCAAAACGATTACCGCCTGGAACCTGCTGACTTTGCTGATGTCCGGACGGACTGAAAAATACGATACAAGGCAGGCTTTGTCTGCTGCAGCCAGCCATGCCTATGGCATGCGGGCCGGCTATGGCCTGATGGGCTATGGCGACCGGCTGATGGTGGAATACCGCCTGAGCGCGATCCGTCCGAAGCTGGTTGGCGATGCCGGCTATGAAGATGAAGTCCTGGAAATCATGGACCAGTCTTTGCATCACCCGCTCTTTCGCCAGGAGTTTTTAGACGAAGCGCGATACCTGCTGAAAAACCGGCTGGTTTCCATGATGCAGGATCCCGATTCAAGAGCGCTTAGCGAAGCGCTTAAAGCTGCCGGAAAGGGAAGCCGGCTGGAAATCCAGATGCAGGGCTACCTGGAAGATCTCGACGACATTACGCTTGACGATCTGCAAAGCCTCTATGACTCTTTGAAAACCCTACCCAGCCAGACTCTGGCTGTTGGCGATCTTTCGCCAAAAGCAGCAGCATGGCTTGAGAAACACTATCCCGGCCAGACGCTTAAAAGCAGCTGGAAAGCACTGAAAGCTGCCCAAATACCCGCAGAGGTTGTTCTGGAAAAGGAGATTTCCCAGAGCTCCCTGGTCCAGGTGTATGAAACAGGAATCCTGCCTCAGGATCCGGACTACTACACATTACTTGTCCTTAATTCGCTTTTAGGCAGCAGTTCGGTCTCGCTGCTGTTTGAAATCATCCGGGAAAAACACAGCTACTGCTATTCCATCGCCTCTTCCCTGGTCCGCTTTGACGGAGCGCTGTTAATCTCTACCGCGACCGATCGCGCCCACCTGGAAGATGTCAAGCGGCTGATCGCAAAAATTATTGAGGATGTCAAAGACGAAAAGTTCAGCGACGATACGTTTGAGACCGTCAAGCTGGAGCTTTGTGACACCCTTGCCGGCCAGAAAGACAGCCCGGCCGGCATGATGGAACAGGAATTCCTTAATGAAGTTTTACAAAGGCCCATTACGGCCGGGCAGATCCAGGAAAAAATTCGGGCGGTCACCCGGCATGATGTTGCCCGGGCAGCCGGGTATATGAAACTGGCTGCCAGTGCCGAGCTTGTCCAGAAGGAAGAACAGGAAGCAGAGCTCGACCAGGACCAGGATGGAGCCCAGCCGCTTATCCAGGCTAACGCGAAACCAGAAGACAAGGAGGGATCAGAATGAAGCTGCCGCTTACCCGCGAAATCCGGACCCTGAAAAACGGCCTGAAGGTCATCCTGATTCGCAAGGAAGGTTTTTCCAAATCCCTGTTCATGATGGGCATTCCAGCCGGGTCGACCAATATTGATGACTTGATGGATGGACGGATTGTTCATCATCCCAAAGGCTGTGCCCACTTCCTGGAACACCAGATGTTCCGGCTCAACGGAGAAGATGTGACCTACCCGCTGGCCCGGTCCCAGGCCAAGACCAATGCCTGCACCAGCTACGATGAAACCTGCTATTACGTCTGGACCAATGCCGGCTGGCAAAAGCCGCTGGGCCTGCTGATCGATTTTGCCCAGACTCTCGATATTACCGATGAAACGGTCAATAAAGAGAAGGGGATTATCCTGAGTGAATATTCCCAATACGACCAGGATCCCGAGTCCCGCCTGCTCAAGGAATCGTTCCGGTCCATGTATGCCAGCCATCCGATGCGGGATGATATTTTAGGGACGCCGGAGGATATCTCGAACATGAGCGCCCAGGATCTCTGGGATTTCTATAAGACCTGGTATGATCCGGCCCAGCTTGTACTCGTTGGCATTACCGGCTATGAGCTGGATCCGATTTTTGATTTTATTGAAAAGAAAGAAGAAAGCTTCCCAACGCTCTTTGAATCGGCCGCCACGCGGATCCTGCCCATAGAGCCGCTGGAAGTCTGCCAGAAAGAAAAGTCGATCGGCATGGATGTGGATCTTTCCTACGCCTGCCTGTCAATCAAGCTGCCGGTTGAGCACAAGGATATCCGACAGCTGGTCAGGGATGACTTCATGATCAACCTCTGGCTCAATGGCACCTTTGGCACAATGAATGAGCGGTTCCAGAAGTGGATCGACACTCGCCTGATTGGCGGGATGAGTGGTGCCGAAGCCGATATTTCCGATGATCACAGCTACATCCTGGTCTATGCCCAGACGGATGATCCAAAGCTGTATGCCAGAACCATGAAAGAGGAACTGCTTGAAAAAAGACCGCTTTCTGACCAGGTGTTTGAAAGCCTGCTGATCCGGGAAAAAGCGTCTGCCATCCGGACAGCAGACCGTTATGAAGCTCTCGCTTTCCAGAGTGTGGAGGGAGCCTTTAAAGGATATGATCCGCTGCTGGATCTTGAAGTCCTCGAAACGATCACCAACCAGGATGTGACAGACTTCATTTGCTCGCTTGATTTTTCCAACATGAGTTTTGTCGAGATTCATCCGCTGGACGAACAGGATCCAGAATAGAAAACCAAAAAAGGGCTGGTCTCTGAGACAAAACCCAGAGTTTAATACCAGCCCAAAGAATGCCAGAGGGCACAGGCCGGAAAGAGGCCCAAAAAGGGACTAAAACCGGACAAGTCAAAAACCAAGGGGATTGTGGACAGTTCGAATGGCCAGGAAAAGGAAAAGTTTCTCTTTCCGGCCGGCAAAAGAGCTGTTCATTCAAGCTGTCTCTTCTTATCAAAGACCGCGGCGATAAAATTCGAATGGTCTGATCGGATGATAATGAAGAAAAAACGGCTGCTTATCCAGGAGCTTTCCTGTGATAAGCAGCCGTTTTTGTCGTTTTATCCAAAAATCGCCGGTTTGAGATGCAAGCCTGCCTTTCGTAAACTGAAGGCGTTATGAGGAAGAGCTTCAAGGAAAGGAAGGAGATGAAATCCATGAACCAGTTTTGCCTGGCCGGCAAAATTGCCCGTATACCCCAGCTGAAAACAAACCCCCAGGGATGGAAAAGCTGCAATGTCATCCTGGAAGTAGAACGGCCGTTTGCCAATTCGCGCGGCGAGTTTGAAAGCGACATGATTTCGCTGGAAGTCTGGCGCGGAGCTGCCGAAACACTCAGCGCCTGCGCCCAGGTCAATTCCTGGATTACCGCCAAAGGCCGGATCCAGTCCAGGATTTACGAAAAAGAGGGCAAGACCTGGACCAGCTATACTTTGGTTGCCGAAAAGATTGAATACATCCATTAGGAACTGATTCTTTCATAAGAAAGACCTCCCAAAAGAAGCGGACAGAAGCCAGAAAAGCTGAATGCTTCTGGTTTCTGTTCCGGATTCTCTGACAAGGCCCGCTTCTTCCAGGCGGGTTTTTGTCGTGCCAAAGGCAGCAAACAGGCTGACTGTCCAGAGCAGCCAGCAACGGGTGCCGGCTCCATGCAAGCGGCAAAAAGCAGTAAAAAGCACCCCGCCTGCCGGACAGGAAAGCCCGGCAGGGACAGGACAGAACATAAAAAAAGAACTGTCCGAAGACAGTTCCAGTTTTGCCGGTAATTCTGAGATTAACGGTTGTAGTACTCAACGATGAGCAGTTCGTTGATGGGCTGATCTTTGAACAGTTCAGCACGTTCCGGATAGCGAACGTATTTGCCTTTTTTGTTGTCCTTGTCAACTTCAACGAAATCAACGAAAGCAGGAGCAGCAGCAAGTGCATCAACGATGAACGGTTTGTTCTTGTCTTTTTCTGCAATTTCGATTACAGAACCCGGTTTTACGGAGTAGGAAGGGATATCCACTTTCTTTCCGTCAACCAGAATGTGGCCGTGGTTTACAAGCTGACGGGCAGCGCGGCGGGTAGGAGCGAATCCCATACGGTAAACCAGGTTGTCAAGACGGCTTTCGAGAAGAACCAGGAAGTTTTCACCGGTAGAACCAGCCTGACGGTTTGCCTTTTCATAAGTGTTGGCAAACTGTTTTTCAGAAAGCTGATATACGTTGCGGATTCTCTGCTTTTCCTGTTTCTGCAGACCGTAGTTAGTCAGTTTAATACGGCGAGTTTTTCCATGCTGACCTGGTGCATAAGGACGGCGGGCCAGCTCTTTGCCTGTTTCTGAAACTGAGAAGTTCAGACGGCGGGATACTTTCCAGGTAGAACCTGTCATTCTGGACATAAATTTTTCCTCCTATTGTCTTTGTACAAAAACAATAACGGGATACAAATCTCCGCAACGGGTGCCCCGGACGATGTTTTCTTCAGCCAGCTAAACTGTTACTCACATCTCTTGCGCCAGCGCGCCTTGGCTGCGGCTTTGTATGCTGTTAATTATTCATGCCGAATCATCATAGCAAATGTAAGAAATGAAAACAACCGCGAAGGAAAACGGAAAATGCCTTCATTCTGGCTAAATCCCCTGATTTTGCGACATATGGATGAAGCATGAGATCCGCAGGGATGAGGTAATCGATGAAGTGCCAGATATGGAAAGACCGCCAGGCAGCCCGTCCAATCCACTTTATCTTAGGCAGTGCGAAAAATTTTGCGAATTCAACCGGCTGGAAAAGGCAGTATCCAGCCATAAAAGTATAATGGAACTGTCCACAAGCTGGAAATGCCATGCAGGGAAGCCGTAAAGACCAGCGCACCCTGCAAAACAGCCGCTGGATCTGTTGTTCAATTTATTGTCTGGAAATGATCCGCCTGCCGGGAGCAAACAGGAGAAGGCGGAAGGATCAGAAACCAGAAACAGGAGCGGCTTTTGGCCTGCCCTGAAGAGGACTGGCAGAAGGTCCAGAGAATTCTGTCTGGTTTTGCCTGATTCGTAAGCGCAGGACATAAGCAGAGTCCGGGACTTATTGCAAGGGGAGTGAACGAGAGAGCAGCCGTCCATGCCTGCCATCTGCCAAAAGGGAAAAGCGTTTGTTATAATGAAATCCGAATGCGAAGGGGGAAGCTGAATCTATGGAAAATGTGTGGAACCAGTTTACCAGCTGGTGTCAGCGCGCGTATCAATATGTCGTTAATCATGTCCCGCTGGAGGTCATGATCTATATCGGAATAGCCATTGTGATCCTGATCCTGGTCGGGATCGCCTCACGAATTCTCAAGAAGAGAAGAGTCCAGAAACGGCTGTCGGAGCTGGAAGTCGAAGTCAATGAAGTCCGTTCCAACAGCCTGCAGTTCAAGTACAACAAAGCCATTGCCTTTGCCAGGGCCAATGAAGATCTCAATGAACGGGTAGATGAAATCAAGCCGAAATATGAGATCTGCATGGAGTCCATTGAAGCCTGCGAAAACCTCTATGAAAAAGCCTGCGGCTTTTTCCAGAAGCATAAATATAAGAAAGCCATCCGTTCCATGGATGAAGTGGAAACGGTGCTTGAAGATACGGAAGAAAGAATCCGTATTGTCACCCAGTCATTAGACAATGTCCTTTCCCGTGAAGAAGAAGTCCGCAAGAAAGCAGAAAAAGCCAAAGAGCGGATCCGCCAGCTCAACAATGCCTATCAGGATGAGCGCGAATCGTTCTTAAGCGGCAAGGACTTCATGGACCGTCAGATGGCCTCGATTGAATCGATGCTCGAAAGCCTGGATGAAAAGATGGACAATGCCGCCTTTAACCAGGCCGGCGAAGACCTGGAGCGCATCAACGCCAGATCTGAAGAGTTTGACCGCTACTGCAAAACCTGCCCGGCTCTTTATAAGAAAGTAACGGTTGAGCTGCCCGAAGGCATTGAAGAAGTCAAGAAAGCCGCCGCCCGTATGCAGGCCGAAAAGATTGATCCATCGTACCTTGGTGTCGATGACAAGCTGGATGCCATCCAGAATGCACTGGATGAAGCAAAAACCAGCCTGGATAACGGCAACCTCGACAAGGCAGCACCGGCCATTGATGACATTACCGACCAGGTTGTTGCCTTGCAGGCCGATATCGATTCGGAATACGAAGCGTTCAAGGAAATTCACCAGAACCTGGAAGGCAACTTCTCCGTGGTCGATGATGTAGAGCGCGAGCTCAATGAAATCACCCGCCTGTATGCTTCGATCAAGGACCGCTTTGGTCTGGAAGACTGGACCAGACGCTTTGCCAAAGCCAGGGAACAGATGGAAAGCCTGAAAAAGCAGCGCGACGAAATCAAGAAGCAGCTTGATGAAAGCGACTCCTATCAGGTCGATGTCATTGACGGATACCGGCAGTTCTCGATGAAGATCGAGGAATTCGGCAACGAAGTGACCGAAATGAAGCAGCTTCTGGTCGGTGCGAGCAGCGATGATTCCAGAGCCCGCAAGCAGCTGGTCAAGCTGCAGCTGATTCTTAACGAAGTCAGACTCAATACCAGCACCAAGCAGCTGCCGGCAATCTCGCAGTCCTTTGATGAAGACCTCAAGGAAGGCGAAAAGAAAATTGCCGAAGTCCGCAAGATCCTCAATACCTCGCCGCTCAATGTCGATCAGCTCAATGCTTCCCTGCAGAGTGCCATTGACTTTATTTACAAACTGTATTCCAACGCCTCCAACCTGGTCGGCGTAGCCGTCATGGTTGAAAATGCTATCGTCTTTGGTAACCGGTTCCGTTCTTCCTATCCGGCACTGGATTCGGACCTGAATAAAGCGGAAATCTGCTTCCAGAACGGGGAATACACCAGAGCCCTCAAGATCGCCATCCAGGCTATTGAAACGCTTCATCCGGGAATTTATGAGAAGCTTGTAGCCCGCAAGGATCCGGCGGTCATGAACCAGGTATGATCTATTTCGACAATGCAGCAACCACCGCGGTCAGCCCGGAAGTTGCTGCTCTTTTTGTAAAACTGCTTGGCGAGTACGGGAACCCGGATTCCCTGCACCAGCTGGGCAGAAAATCGGCAAAGCTGCTGGAAGAAAGCCGCTGCCGCATTGCGCAGATGCTTCACGCTGTGCCCCAGGAGATCATTTTTACATCCTGCGCTTCCGAGTCCAACTCCATGGCCATTGCCGGCTATGCCCTGGCCAACCAGAAGCGCGGCAAACGGGTCATTACGTCCAACTCTGAGCATTCGTCCAGCCAGGCCGCTATGCGCTATCTGGAAAGCCTTGGCTTTGAGATTGTCCGGCTGCCCATTCATGAAGACGGACAGATTCATCCTGAGGATGTCGCGCAGGCGCTGACGGATGATACAATCCTGGTTTCGCTGCTGCATGTATCCAACGAAACCGGCGCCATTACGGATATCGGAGCCATTGCCGACCTGGTTCACGAGCATCCAACCTGTGCTTTCCATGCAGACTGCACTCAGAGTTTTGGAAAGATCGATATCCCCTTTGAAAAGCTGGATCTGATGACGATGTCGGCTCACAAGATTCATGGCGTCAAGGGATCCGGCCTGCTGCGCAGGCAGAAAAATATTGTGCTTCAGCCTTTGATTTTTGGCGGCCAGCAGGAGATGGGGCTGCGCGGCGGAACAGAAAATGCCCCTGTTCACATTGCCCTGGCCAAGACGATCCGCCTGGCTCTGGCCAACCAGAAAAAGAACACAGCCCAGATGAAAAAAGTCAAGGAGCGCATTCTCTCGCGCCTGAATGAAATTCCCGGCGCCAAGGTGCTTTCGCCCCAGGATGGAGCCGACTCGATTCTCTGCCTTTGTTTTGAGTCTATGACCAGCCAGGTCCTGCAAAATGCTCTGGATGAAAAAGGCATCTGTGTCTCGGCGATCAGTACCTGCGAATCAAAGCATGCCGGAGCCAATCCGGTCCTGCTTAACATGGGCTGCACTCCCAAAGAAGCCACCCACAATATCCGTCTGTCCTTTTCGCAGGAAAATACCGTGGAAGAGGCAGACCAGTTTATCGATACAGTAAAGGAGATCATCAGATCTTATGGATTACCGTTATGATCACATTCTGATTCGCTATGGCGAACTGTCCCTGAAAGGAAAAAACCGGAAAAATTTCATTCACAAACTCTCTGAAAACCTGAAAAAAGCACTGACCGGTTTTCCAACTCTGGAATTCGAAACCCAGTATGACCGGATGTATATTTACCTGCATGAAGAAGATGTCAAAGCAGTCAGTGAAATTGTTGCCAAGGTCTTTGGCATTTCATCTTTTTCACCGGCTATTAAAGTCGAGCCAAATCTGGAGGCCATTCTTGATGCCATCCGGCAGTGCGTAGATCTTTCAACATTCCATACGTTCAAGATCAAGGCGCGACGGCATGACAAGATGTTCCCGGTGGATTCGGATGCCGTTAACCGGGCCGCTGCCACGGTGATTTTAAAGAACAGCGACTGGAAAGTTGATGTCCACAATCCGGAAGTCACGATCCTGATTGAAGTGCGCGAGGATGCGGCCTACATCATGGCTGAAAAAATCGAAGGTGCCGGCGGCTTTCCGGTTGGCATCGGGGGAAGAGCCATGGTGCTGCTTTCCGGCGGCATCGATTCGCCGGTGGCCAGCTACCTGCTCATGAAGCGCGGCATCCATATCGAGGCGGTTCATTTTGCCGCTCCGCCTTACACGAGCCAGGAAGCCAGGAAAAAGGTCTTCAAGCTGGCCAGGCTGATCGCGCCATACCAGGGCGACCTGGTCGTTCATGTCGTTCCATTTACAACGCTTCAGCTGGCGATTTATAAAAATGCGCCGGAAAGCTATGCGATTACGCTCATGCGCCGCATGATGATGCGCATTGCTGCCGGGCTGGCTGAAAAAAGGCATTGCCTGGCCATAGGAACTGGCGAAAGTGTCGGACAGGTAGCCAGCCAGACCCTTGAGAGCATTTATGTCATCAACAATGTGACCACCACTCCGGTTTTGCGGCCGGTGGTGTGCATGGACAAAGTCGAAATCATCGATATTGCCCGCCGCATCGGCACCTATGAAACATCCATCCTGCCTTTTGAGGACTGCTGCACCATCTTTACGCCAAAAGCTCCGGTGACCAAGCCAAAGCTTGACAAGTGCCTGGAATACGAAGCGCGGTGGGACTGGGCTGACATGGTTAATGACTGCATCAATATGGTTGAAACCATCCGCATTACGCCCGATGAAGCCCTGGACAGGGAAGAAGAAGATCTTTTCTGACTGGCCTTCCTGCTTCCGGGATGATGATTTGCTGAAGCAGATCCTGACAGTGCAGGCAAAACAGGTTTTAAATCTGCCTGAATTTCAGCCTTGTTACTGAGCGGCTGATCTATTTAAACATCGACCAGACATCATCCAGATCTCAATATATTCAATGACCCGCTTTACGCAGTCCTGCTGCCTGAAGCCGGGTCTTTTTTTTATTCGACCATGTTTTCGACCATGTTCTCTTTGCAAATCCGGCAGGCTTCTGGTGGTCCATAGAAAGCGGATGGAATCCAGCGCCTTATAATGAAGGCATGAATATGAACTGTCCAATCTGTCATCTGCCCTTGATTCAAAAGGGCAGGACATTTAAATGCAAAAACGGCCACAGCTTTGACCAGGCAAGGCAAGGCTATGTGAACCTCTCGCGCAAGCAGAAAGCTTCCGGAGACAATGCCGAAATGGTTCAGGCCCGGACCCGGTTTCTGGAAAATGGTGCGTATGACTTTATGCGCCAGGATATCAAAAAAAGGATCGAAAAGATTCATCCCCAGACCTTTCTGGATCTTGGCTGCGGCCAGGGATATTACACGAAAGAATTTGCCGGCCAGGTACAGGAGGCCTTTGGCATTGATTTAAGTGTGCCGGCTGTTGCCCATGCCAGCGGCCAGGACAAGAAGACCCAGTATATTGTCGGCAGTATTTATGACCTGCCTTTTGACAAGAAAAGCATCGATCTGGCCACTTCAATCTTTACCCCGATTCCTGCGGGCGAACTGGCCCGTACTCTTAAAGATGACGGCCTGTTTATCAGTGTTACCCCCGGGAAATATCATCACTATGAGCTCAAGGAAGTTCTCTATCCGCAGGTACGCCTGAATGATGAGATGAAAGTGCCGGCAGGTTTTGAGCTGGTCGAATCGGAAGAAATTTCACGAAAAGAACATATCGATGATGTCTATTCTCTGCTGGTCATGACCCCTTATTTTTACAAGACCCCAAAAGAAGGGATCGAAAAGATCAGAAACCTGAAAGACGGCCTGGATGTGACCTTCGATTTTGTCGTATCAGTCTGGAGGAAGAAACACAATGAAGGCAAGAATTAAGCGCTGGGGCATTAACGGCGAAGGGATCGCTTATATCAACCGGAAAGCCCTCTTTGTTGACAATGCGATCCCTGGCGAACTGGTCGATGTGGTCATCGATGAAGACAAGGACCGCTATGCAACAGGCCATGTCAGCAAGATCCTGGAAAAGGCTCCGCGCCGGCGGGAACCGCTCTGCCCGAAATGGCAGAGCTGCGGCGGCTGCAGCCTGATGCATGTAGACTATAAAGGCCAGGTGCGGATGAAAGAACAGGCGCTGGCTGAAGCTTTGCGCAAATATGCCGGCTATACCGGAAAGATTGAGCCTATGATCAAGAACCCGGATGTGCTGGCCTACCGGAATGCCTGCAAGCTGCCTTTTGGCTTAAAAGATGGCAAGACAGTAACCGGCATGTACAAAAAGGGAAGCAATGATTTTGTTCCGATCGAGCGCTGCATTATCCACTCCAAAAAGCTGGAGCAGGTACGCCAGGATCTGACCCGGCTGATCCAAAAGGCGGATCTCAAGCCGGCAAGCTGTGAAAATCCCAATGGTCTGATGACTCTGGTTCTCAAGGAGTTTGACGGCCAGGTTCACGTTGTCTTTGTCACCGGCGAAATGAAGATTCCGCAGCACCTGGTTGACCAGATTCTGGAAACCGTCCCCAATGCTGTTTCGGTCTGGCAGTCTGTCAAGGACAGAAAAGATCCGGAATATGAGCTGTTTGGCGATAAGGTATTTCATCTGGGCGGAAAGACAAAGATGACTTTGCAGCTGGAAAACTTTGAACTGGATCTGCTGCCCAAATCCTTTTTCCAGCTCAATACAAAACAGGCCCTCAGCCTGTACAAGACCATTGCCTCCTGGATTCCGGAACACTCTTCGCTGCTGGTCGAAGCCTATTCGGGAATCGGGGCGATTTCGCTGTTTGCGGCGGACAAAGCCGATCAGGTCATTGGCATCGAGTCTATTGAAGATGCGGTAGCCAATGCTAATACCAATGCCCTGATTAACGGCAAGGAAAACGTATCGTTTCGGTGCGCGGATGCCGGAAAGGAACTGGCCCGGATCGCGAAAAAGCAGCATGTCGATACCCTGGTAGTAGACCCGCCAAGAAGCGGCCTGAACCAGGAGATGAAAGAAGCGATTCTCAAAGCCAGGCCGCAGACCCTGATTTATGTCTCGTGCAATCCGGCTACGCTTGGCAAGGATCTTGCTGTTTTGCAAAAGGAATACAGGATCGAGAAAGTTCAGCCTTTTGACTTTTTCTCCCAGACGCCTCATGTTGAAACTGCAGTTCTGCTCAGGGAAGTCGGATAGTTTGAGGCAATACTGAAGGTATGAGGATCAAGACAAGATAAACATTTGGCTGATCCATTCAGGAAATGAATGCGAAGAAGAACTCACCGGGAGAATATCTCCCGGTTTTTATATTTCCGGCTTACTGGCTATTCAGGATTCTGGCTGCGCTGGTTTGCTGGTCGTTCTGGATGACTGGTCCGGAATGTTTTCTTCTTCGGCTTCCAGATATTTGCCGGTGTCATGGAAGAAAAAGTTTACGCTGCCTGGTTATGACCGGACCAAAAGAAAAATCAGAGATGAGGAGGAGGGCATCTCTGATTTATGGGAATTCTGCAGATGCAGAAATGATCGACATGACAAGTGGATAGATCTTGAACGAATCCTGTTAAGCTTTGAGCTGGGTTAATGACCTGGCCCGTACTTTGTGATTCGCTTTTCTTACTCTTGTTCTACTCTATTGCAAAACTTTATTCTTTCTTAATGACCGGAAACTTTTAAAGAAACAAAAAACGCTTTGGACTCTTTGGAAAAGCGACAGAATCTGGCGGCTGATAAACTGGAATTTTCAAATGGAAGCAATCTGGTCATCCATAGCCGCCATATGGCTGCAATCTGTTTACAAGATGGGAACATAATCCTGATAAATTAAGATAATCTATTTCACAGGATATATTTGCGTATAAAATACCAGAATAAAAATAACAGGCTGCCGGCTTTGGCGGACTGGATCATGCTCATCGGATTCTGGAATTAAGATAAAATTAAGAGAATTCATGCAAAATCAATGGCCTTCCTTTCCAAAGGACAAAAGCAGCGGATGCCGGTCATTGTAGTGCGTTTTGGCGGGTGGTTTTTGAGCAAAAAAGGCGGAAGATCCGGCTGCTGTAATTTATCCGGTTGCAAACCGGAGAAAAAAGAAAAGATGATTTAGGATAGAGACGAAAGTAAGTGATGAGTTATGAAAGTTAAAGTCAAATGGATCTGGCTGCTGATCTGGGGAGCCTTGTTTGTTTCCGCGATGATCATGCTGTTTGTCAATGTGAAAACCGGCCTGATCCTGGCTCTGATTGCACTTGCAGTCCTGATCCTGAACTGCCTGCTGATTTTTATTATCGGACTGAATACGAAGGTGAAGTTTGGGGCAGCCAAGATTATTTCCATGGCTGACAATGCGGCTTTAACTGAGACCGATAAGAAAGTCATTCATGCCATTGAAAGCAAGGCCGAAAAACTAAACCTGCCTTCCACAGACGGGCTGGAAATGGAGGCCCTGCTGCTTGAGCATCCGGACCCGAAAGGCCTGGTCTATCTTTGCCATGGGTTTGGCGATTACCAGATGGTCAGCGTTCGCCTGCCGATTTACCAGTTTTACCAGCAGGGCTACAGTATTTTTGTCTCTTATTCCCGCGGTTTTGGCGCACACAACGGATGCTGGACCGGCATGGGTGTCCTGGAGCGCGATGATCATATCCAGTGGCTCAAATACCTGAAAAACCGGTTTCCCGATCTGGATTTCTTTCTGTATGGAGTGAGCATGGGAGCCGCTTCGGTCATGAATCTTTCGGACCTGGATGATCCGCAGATTAAAGGCATCATTGAAGACTGCGGCTATGTGGATCTGTATGACCAGATGGACCATTGTCTCAAGCATGTTCTGCAGATTCCCGAATGGCCGGCCCTTCCCGCGGCTGACTTCTTTTGCAAGCGGATCTGCCGCTATTCGCTCAAGGATCTCAATGTCCGCCACAAGCTGGCCAATACCCGCTATCCAATCCTGGCTTTTCATGGCCGGGAGGATGATTTCGTTCCATTTTATAACCTGGACAGGGTTATCGCTGCCGGGAAAGAAAACGTTGTGGATGCCCATTTCATTGAAGGGGCTGCGCATCTGCAAAGCTTCCAGGTCAACCCGGAATTTTACTGGAACACCGTCAGCAAGTTTTTGGCCAGATGCCAGAATGAACCGCAAACTACAGCTCCTCAAACCGGCCAGAACCAGTCCGGTCCTTTAAGCAGCGATAGCTCATCCACAGATAATACGGCTGATTCCAAAACGGAAGAGCAGTCAAGCCGGAAAGGAAATCAGGCTTCTGGCCTGTCTCAGAAAGTCTCCTTCTAAACTTCTAGAAGACTGGAACGACTGCAGCATGAATGTCCGATTCCCGTTTTCGCCTCATTTTTCAAATTGTTTAAGAACCCAGTCAGCCGGATTTTTTTTGTTTTAGCCAGTCAGATTTCTGGTTACAGGATGTACTTAAAAAGAATTGGGTTGATTTCGGCTTTAAGCTGCGTGAGAGGATTAAAATATGGACGAAACGCGGATAAAAAGGCGTGGATTTTGAAGATGGACAGCCGCTTAAGCTGCCCTGAAAGAAAAAGATAGGAGGTTTACCATGCCCTGTACAACAATACTTGTTGGCAAGAAAGCTACAAACAATGGATCGACCATGATCGCCCGCAATGACGACAATGGAAACGGCCATTTTGAGATCAAGAAATTCGCAGTCATTCTGCCTGACCAGCAGCCTCGCCAGTACACTTCCGTGCTTTCGCACGTTCAAATTGATCTGCCGGATAATCCGATGCGCTATACAGCCGTACCGAATGTGAATCCGGAAGCCAAGGGAATCTGGGCGGCAGCCGGTATCAATGCGGCCAATGTCGCCATGACGGCAACCGAAACCATCACGACCAATCCGCGCGTTCAGGGAGCGGATCCCCTGGTTGAATATGTTCCTGCCCGGAACGGCCAGCCGGAAAAAGCCGGTGGTATTGGCGAAGAAGACATTGTCTACATTACTCTTCCTTATATTCAAAGCGCCAGAGATGGAGTGAAACGCCTGGGCATGCTGCTGGAGCAGTATGGAACTTATGAAAACAACGGGATTGCCTTTTCCGATCACGATGAAGTCTGGTATATGGAAACAGTGGGCGGACACCACTGGATTGCACGCCGGCTGCCAGATGACTGTTACAGCGTGATTGCCAATGAATTCTCCCTCGATCTTTTTGATCTTGAAGATGCAACCACAACCCAGGAAAACTTCATGGCTTCAGCCGATATCAAGGAGTTTATTGAAGCCAATCATCTGAGCACTTCCCGTACAACCTTTAACGCCCGCCAGGCATTTGGCAGCCATTCCGATGCGGACCATGTCTACAATACACCGCGTGTATGGTTTGGCCAGCGCTACTTTAACCCCAGCGACAAGCATATGGACCAGCTCAATCTGCGCTATGGACCGGAAAGCGATTCTCTGGCATGGTGCCGGAAAGCCGACAAGCTGATCACAGTTGAAGATGTCAAGTACGTGTTGTCTTCGACTTATCAGGGAACACCGTATTCTACTTATTCGAATTCTCCGACGGCCAAACTTTTCCGGCCGATCGGCATCAACCGCACAGCTTTCTGCTCATTAGCAGAAATTCGCAATGATGTTCCGGAAGAAATTGCCGCCATTGAATGGCTGGCTTTTGCCTCGAATGTCTATAACGCATTTGTCCCGCTCTATACCAATATTGATAAGGTTCCTGCCTATCTTGGCGATACAACCCTGGATGTCAATACGAACAGCTTCTACTGGAACTGCCGCCTGCTTTCCGCTCTTGGCGATGCTCAGCACGATACCAACCTGATTCATATTGAACGGTACCAGGATGCGGTAGAAGGCCAGACCCGGTACGTTCTGGATGAAGGACTGCGTGAATTCAAGGAAGGCGACAACGCTGTTGAATTCTGCAATAAGCAGGATCAGACTATCAGCGATATCGTTGAGAAACTGACTGCCCAGTGCCTGAACAACGTACTTTTTGAAGACACCTGCCTGATGCGCAACGGCTATAACCGCTCGGATAACTGACCGGCAGCAAGGCCAAAGACTGAGCTTTCGCCGGCAATAACACCGGGGCTCTGGAAATATTAAAATGAAACAGATTTTGAGGACTATGCAGACAAACCTGCAGATGTCCTCTTTTTTCTGTTTGAAGAGATCAAAAATTTGACAGATAGGACTGCGCGTGCTGTAATGAATAGGCTGATTTTTCGAAACCCGCGAGACATTCCTGCAGAAAGCTTTGAAAACTCAGTGAAGCAGCCTTATTGTGAAAATATTAAAAGCATTCACAAAAAGCTTGCGTTAAGAAGCTCTCGATGGTATTCTTAATGAGCGTTAAGGAAACGGTTGGTCACACAGATCGCCGATACCCATAGCGCAAATCTTAAAACTGAATAGAAAGCG
>Belle_p2__coassemble_1911_pt1 | contig 18603 bp, 15 predicted proteins | sample Belle_p2__metabat2_high_PE_032 | metagenome-assembled genome bin Belle_p2 | reverse complement strand
GGCAGGGCGGGGCGAAAAAGAAGGCGTCTGCATGATTCAGACTTTCAATCCCGATCATTTTGTTCTGCGCTGCATTCAGTCGCACCGCTTCCGGGATTTTTTCGTCCAGGAAATGAAATTCCGGCATGCCGGCAGCTATCCGCCGTATGTTTTTCTGGCCACTCTGGTCATACGGCATGATGATCCCATTGCGGCCTACCAGAAGGCATTTGAAATTGCCAGGAAGCTGCAGATGGACCGGATCGAGGTGCTTGGCCCGGCTGAAATCTCGATGCGCAGCCGGCAGGCCCGCTATCGGCTGATCCTCAAGGATAAAGACGATGAGCATCTGATAGAAACTTTATGGAACTGCGCTTTATGGTTTGAAAAGGATGCTTCAAAATGCCGGATGGACATCAATGTCCATCCGATGAATCTGGAGGAATAATTATGATGATGCGTGAATGGGTCTTCAGGGCTTTGACGGATGTCATCCGCAAAAAGACTTACTCCAACCTGTATTTAAAAGATCATCTGCAGGAAGTCGATGAAAAGGACCGGGCCCTGGCTGCCAATATTTTTTATGGAACTTTGCAGAACTATGATTTGTGCCAGTATGACTGGAAACGGTTTACCGATGACCGGGTGGATCCGAAAACCCGCATCCTGTTAAGCATGTCCTGTTACCAGCTGCTGTTTCTGGATAAGGTCCCCGACTATGCGATCATCAACGACGCGGTAAAGATTGCTGCCCGCATGCTTCCGGGACAGAAAAACCTGGTCAACGCCGTCCTTCGCAAATGTGCAAATACACCTCTGACCTACCCGAACGATCCCATCAAGGCCCTGGCTTTGAAAACCTCCGTTCCTGAGTGGCTGATCCGCCTGTGGATTAAGCAGTATTCTGCGCAGCAGGCCTTCAAGTTTGCCCAGGCTTCTCTTGCCGCCCTGCCGGTTGTTGTCCGGATCAATCCGCTGAAATATTCGGTTGAAGAGGCGATGAAATGCCCGCGCCTCAAGGAACTGCCCAATGGCCTTTCAAAGCGAAGCGGTCTTTTCGAATACAGAGGAACCCAGATTGGAACTGACTGGCTGTATAAGGAAGGAAAAATCTCCGTCCAGGATCCCGGGAGCTTTGAAATTGCCCAAATGGTCGATATCAAACCCGGCATGAGCGTCCTGGATCTTTGCGCCGCACCGGGAACCAAGACGATGGCCATGGCAGAAATGGCCGGTAACCAGGCAGACATTACCGCTCTTGATCTGCATGAACACCGGGTAAAGCTGATTGAACAGGATGCCAGAAGACTGGGACTGGATCATATTACGGCCAGGGTCCAGGATGCCAGCCAGGTGTCCGAACCCGTAAAGCAGTATGATGCGGTTTTATGCGACGTACCCTGCAGCGGCTATGGCATTCTTTCCCGCAAGCCGGATTTGAAGCTGCGGCTTAATCCGGAAGATATTGACTCGCTGCTGCCCATCCAGAAAGAACTGCTGGAAGCCGGGGCAGAGCAGACAAAACCTGGCGGCGTGCTGGTCTATTCCACCTGTACCCTGGATACCAAGGAAAATGAGAAACAGGTTGAAAAGTTCCTGGCTGCTCATCCTGATTTTACAAAGGAAGAAGAGAAGACAATTGAACCCTCAAAACAAAACGGGGGGTTCTATCTTTGCAAAATGAAGCGCCAGGCGTAAAAGAACCTGCAACTGGCGGCGTCCATCAGAAAGAGTAAATTGAAGGGACCGTCTGGTCAATGAACATGAAAAAGGCGAAAGAAACTGCAGTTTCCTTCGCCTTTTATTACGGGATGACGATTATGGCAGACTGTTGATTTTTGAATCTGGCTTTTCATTTCAAGACAGAAAGTAAAAGAACAGCCAGGATTCTTCTGATTACCGGGACAGATCTATTTCAGGCCGTACCAGCCGATTCCTTCATCTTTCCAGCCCATGCCAACTAAGGCATCCCGTTCGATGGCATCCCGGGTGTAATGATGGTTTCCGGTTTTTGCATTGGGGTTATACAGGCGGTAGAGCGGCTGGCCGGCAGCCGGATCGGCAGAATACCAGCCAGTTCCTTCATCTTTCCAGCCCAGAGAAACCAGGGCGTCTTTCTCCTGGCCATCGAGGGTATAGTGGTGGTCGCCGCTGTTTGGATTGTACAGCCGGTAAACGGGGTTTTCGGAACTATCTGGTGCTTTCCAGGCTTCAAATTCATAATGCCAGCCCAGAGAATACAGGAAATATTTTTCTTCCAGCGAATCGGTATAAAAATGTTCACCGCTGTTTGGATTGTACAGGCGATAGAGGACTTTGCCGGATGTGCTTTCAGGAACCGTGCCCTGTCCATAGAGCAGGCCGCCTGAATTGGTGCTGTCCATATGAATCTGCATGCCCAGCTGAACGGGATCATTGATGCCGGGAATCCGGTTATAGTAGTAGCCAATACTGCCATCTGCTCCGGCCAGGGCGGCAAGGCCTGGAACCTGAGCGGAAATCTGGGCCTGGTAATCCGTCTGGGACTGGCCATTATGGACCAGGCTCAGCCCGTTGATGGATTCAAGTGTAACGGATGCCGAGGAAACAGGCGCTCCGCCAACCAGGAAGCCCTGATAGGGAAGAGCCAGAGACAATACGTCTTTATTTCCCCGGTTCTGGGCAAACAGGTCCAGCAGATCCTGCCAGGAGGCTCCTGAATCCTTGAAGGTGACATAGACATTGGCTTTGGTTCCCAGAAGCCGGATATCGACGCGCTTGATCAGCGAGCCGGCTGTATCATAGCGGATGGAATATGGACGGTCTGAAGAAAACGTCATGGCCGAACTCGGTACCAGTGCCGGGTTATCCTGGCTGTGCAGCATAAGGCCCAGGCAGATTGTCGCTTCCTGGTTTCCAAAACCGGTTAATGGCCACGTGGATGGATTGGCAGCTGAGCCAGGCGAAACTTCATTGAGCATCTGCTGGAGACTGGCAATCTGGGCGCCATCGAGGCCCAGCAGGCTCTGGAAATCGATACTGACATTGAGCGTTCCGCGATAATCTGTATCTTCGCCGGCGACCGATCCGTTTTGTGCAGCGGTCCGGACGGGTTTTTCCAGCTGCCCGCTCAGGCTGGCTGCTGCCATGGTATTGGAGGAGTGAATGGAAATGGCCCGTTTGGCTGCCAGCTGGGCCAGCGAGTGCAAATCGGCGGCTGTTTCCGTGCCGTTTCCAGCGGCAACAGCCTGGTTGAGGTGAGCAATGCGCTGGGCAAAAATAGGTGAATTTTCAGGGCGGGAAAGAGAAAGCTGACTCTGGCTGCCTGCTTCATTGAAAATTCCCGGATCCGGCAGGCTGCCTTGAAAATCGGCAAACCATTTTTCAGCTTCCTGCTGGCTGTACTGGAAGGCGGCTTCAATATCCTGCGGCTTCTGGCTGGCAGTATTTACGGGGTCCTGCTCTTCCTTGGCCTGGATGGGGCAAAGTGAAGTACCCCCCACAATGAGAGCCGTCATTCCGATGGCTAAAACAGTCCTCTTATTTTTCTTGCAAAATAAATTCATGAAATCCCCCTGTTTTTCTTCTGGATCTTCTCTGTCTTATTGATCTTTGTTTCTTATCAGTCTTTGCTTTTTATCGATCTTTGAATCCTGACGATCTTAAATGCTGCGTATCAGCCGGTTGTAAGCTGTATCTGGCAGGCAAAACCGGCAGGAATCCGTTGCGGTATTCTTTGCGAACTGATGCTTGCAGTCTGAAAAACCTGGCCTGCACATCCGGTACCGTCCACTTTGAGAGTGTACTTTTCTGATGAAAAGCAAATTGGCGTGGCAGGCAAGATCGGGTGCAGACATGACTTCGATTTTAACCTTAGGAAGTTCGAAAAATAAAGAGTGAAGGCAAAAATACGCTGACTTGAAGGTAAATCAAAAGGATTTGCCATCTGCCTGGCCGGGAATCAAAGCCTCCCTGATAGCATTGCTGCCCGTTTTTGACTACACTTGAAGTAAGCGTGTCCTGAACCTGTGCGGGTTTTGGTCAGAGAATCAGCCAGATTTGCAGGGCCGGGCTGGAGATGACAGTCTGGCAGACGGGAAAACCTGGCGCCATGCATTCAGGCTGCTTTACCGGTGTTTGAACAGAGAGGTTGAATAGAACTATGAGAAGTATTTATGATCTGAGCTATCCAGAAATGGAGCAGTGGTGCGAATCCAAGGGCTGGAAAAAATTCAGGACCCAGCAGATTTTTGCCTGGCTGTACAAAGAGCGCGTCGATAATTTTGATGAGATGACCAATCTTTCCAAAGAAACCCGGGAAGAGCTGAAAAAGGACTTTAATTTCGATTCGCTCGAGCTGGTCCGCAAACAGATTTCAGCCGATGGAACGACCAAGTTTCTGTTCCGGACCTATGATGGGCACCTGCTCGAAAGTGTCATGATGGTTTTTGACTATGGGAATTCGATCTGCGTTTCCAGCCAGGTCGGATGCAACATGGGCTGCAGTTTCTGCGCCTCTGGACTGACCAGAAAGCAGCGCAACCTGACCAGTGCTGAAATGGTCGACCAGGTCATGCTGGTCCAGAGAGAACTGGATAAAAAAGGCGAGCGGCTTTCCCATATCGTGGTGATGGGAACCGGAGAACCATTTGACAATTACGACAATGTACTCAACTTTATCAAGACGGTCAATCATGACCGGGGCCTGGCTATCGGCAGCCGTCATATCACGATTTCCACTTCCGGAATTGTACCTCGCATTAAGGAATTTGCGGATGGCCATTACCAGTACAACCTGGCCATTTCGCTCCATGCCCCAACCAATGAGCTGCGCTCCCAGATCATGCCGGTCAACAAAGCCTATCCGCTTGAGCAGCTGATGGATGCAGTGGCTTACTATTCAAAGGAGAACAACCGCAAGCTGACTTTTGAATATATTCTGCTCAAAGGCGTCAATGACAGCCCGAAACAGGCCATGCAGCTGGCAGATCTGCTGCGTCCTTATACCTGCTATGTCAACCTGATTCCTTATAATGCGGTGGATGAGCATGGCTATAAATCGACAACCCGCCAGGAAGCGATGAAGTTTTATGACATCCTGAAAAAGCAGGGAATCCAGGTCACAATCCGCAAGGAACATGGCTCGGACATTGATGCGGCCTGCGGGCAGCTGCGCATCAAGGAAATGCGCCGGGAAAAAGAAGTCCGCAAAAAACTGGAAGAACAATCCCCCGCGCCGCAAACCGAAACAGCAGCCTTTGAAGAAGCCGAAAAAGATGGGACAGCCAACGTTTATGATGATGACTTTGACCAGAAACTGTCTGTAAAGCTGGATGCGGAACAATGATTTTTGCCCGATGAAGCGGAATGTATGAATTGACAGGATAAAATGTTAAAGTAACCAGCATAACAAGCGGCCGGTTTGAGAATCTGCGGATTCTGTTGGCAGGCCGCCTGTTTTCATGTCTGAATCTGTTTGGCCAGAACATGATGGAGCAAAGCCGCTCCAGGCCTGGAAGCTGATCAGGCTGCAGGCAAAAGCCTGCTGAAAATTTCCGGCTCGGAAAATAAATCAGACCGGGAAGATCTGTCTTTCTGTGGGCATTAAGCAGGTATCAGGCCGGGAATGTATGATCCGGCAAAACCGGGCAAGCAGAGTCCGGATGAGTTTTCAGCCGTGATGAAACAGAAAAGCAGCAAAACAGAAAATCAAAACAGAAATAAAAGATTAAAAGAATAAAGAATATGGGAAGGAAGAAATCATGGTTGATGTCTTTGGACTGAGCGATATCGGGAAATCAAGAGACCTGAATGAAGACAGCTATCTGATTTCCCAGAATGAACATGGAGACCAGCTGCTTTTAGTGTGCGATGGAATCGGCGGAGCGGCCAGCGGCGAAGTTGCCAGCGCCATGACCTGCCAGATTGTCGAAGACTGCTTTGCCAGGGCACCGGTTTTTCATAAGGATTACCAGGTGGATGAATGGATCCGCAAGACAATGAACAAGGCCAATGACGCGATTTATACCAAGTCGATGTGGACTCGCAAAAACCGGGGCATGGGAACAACAGCAGCCGGCGTCGTGATCTGCGCCCTGGGCACGTATATTTTCAATGCCGGGGATTCGCGAATTTATGCCTTGTACAGCGATGGGCTGATCCAGATGAGTGAAGATCATTCCTACGTGCAGAAGCTGGTGAATGAAAACAAGATCACGGCCCGGCAGGCCCAGAACCATGAAAAGCGCAGCACCCTGACCAATGCCATTGGCGTATGGCGCGTATTCCGGCTGGATGTCAACAAAATTAAGTCCAATTACCGGGCTTTGCTGATCTGCTCGGACGGTCTGCATGGGTATGTCAGCGAAATCCGGATTCTGCGGGTCATGGAATCCGAGCTTTCGCTGGAACAGAAAGTCGGCATGCTGGTAGAGATGGCTGACCAGGAAGGCGGGCTGGACAACTGCACCGTGATTGTCACAGGCCCGGGTAAGGATTATGCAGGATAAGATCGCCAATCGCTATGTCATCAAGAAGATGATCGGGCAGGGCGGCATGGCTGATGTCTACCTGGCTTATGATGAAATTCTTGGCCGGGATGTAGCGGTCAAGGTGCTGCGGACCCGGCTGGCCAATGACTCGCAGACCCTGGTGCGCTTTATCCGCGAAGCTTCGGCTGCCCGCAAGCTGTCCCATCCAAATGTGGTTGAAATCTATGATGTGGGCGAGTGCGGGGACATCAACTATATTGTCATGGAATATGTTGAGGGCATGACGCTCAAGGAGCTGATCAGCCATACTGGTCCGCTTCCGGCCAGCCAGGCCATCGGCATCATGAAAAAACTGACGGCTGCAGTAATGGAAGCCCATGCCAACAATATTATTCACCGGGATATCAAGCCGCAAAATGTCCTGGTCTCCAAGGACGGCCAGATCAAGATTGCCGATTTTGGGATTGCTCTGGCTGCCGATTCGGTGACGCTGACCCGTAACAATGCGGTAATGGGCTCCTCGCACTACCTGGCACCAGAATCGGCAGCCGGGCTGATCCCGGATTTCCGGATCGATATTTATTCGCTGGGAATCGTCTTTTTTGAACTGCTCTGCGGCAGTGTACCCTTTACCGGCCAGTCGCCGGCCCAGATTGCCCTCAAGCACATGCAGGATCCATTGCCGAGCATTCAGCCTTATAACCGGACCGTGACCCAGGGCATTGAAAATGTCGTGATCAAAGCCGCAGCGAAAAATCCGGCGGAACGCTATCAGTCGGCCGCTGAACTCATGGAGGCTCTTGATCATTGCCAGGATCCGGACAAACGCAATGAACCGCCCCTGGTGCTCGCCACCCAGTCTTTGCAGCTGCCGCAAAAGGATACGCCCTTTGTGACGGAGCTTGACCTGACACCGGCGACCCAGAAGCCGATCTCCCACATTGAAACGCCCAAGAAGTATTCGTGGCGCCTGGCTGCCGTATCAGTCGGCATTGCCGTCATGGCCTGCAGTCTGATTGCCCTGATGCTTATCTCTTCCGGAATCATGCCGGTAAACGGCTGGTTTGGCTGGCATAAAATCCCGCAGGTCGAAGGCCTGCTCCAGGACCAGGCGATAGCCAGGCTGGAAGAAGCGGGCGTATCCAGTGCCCAGATTGAAGTGGAGCAGGTTGCCAGCGATCAGTATGATCCTGGATATGTCACCGGGACAAGCGTTTCTTCCGGACGCTACATCAAGGATTCGACACCGCTTGTCGTCAAGGTCTCCAAAGGACCGACCTTTCTGGTCGGCGATTATACCGGCCTTTTTTTAAGCGATGTCGAAGAGCAGTTTGCCCAGAACGGAGTCGTTTTGCAGATTGAAACCACTCTCCAGCAAAGCGCCGACCGCCAACCGGGTGTTATCCTTGCCCAGTCCGGCCTCAAGCCGGGCGATCGGATTGATCCAACGGGCAATGAGAAAATTGAATTTACGATCTCAACCTATCCAACCCTCAGGATTGATGAATCGTATCTGGGCATGGATGTCGACCAGGCCAAGGAAGAGCTCAACGACAAGGGCATGGCGGTAATCACCAAGAATATCATGGGGACCGATACGGTGCAGGATATTGATCCGCCGGTAGGAACGGAATATACCCAGGAAGGAAGCGACAGCGTCATTACGCTGTACCATTGAAAAGACGAATGATGAAACAGGGAAGAATTATTAAGAATATTTCCAATCAGTATACGATTTATTGCGGCGGCCGGCTGTATGTGGCCATTCCCCGCGGCAAAATGCGTAAGGGAAAACCGCCGCTGGTCGGCGATCTGGTCAATTTTGAAGAAATCGAAGACAGTGTCCGGATTGACTCGATCCTGCCGCGTAAGAATCATCTGCTGCGCCCGGCCGTATGCAACGTCGACCAGGCCCTGATTGTTACCAGCCTGAAAGATCCGGATTTTTCCGAGCACCTGCTCAACCGACTGATTTTTCTGGTTCTGCTTTGCGATATTGAACCGGTCATCTGCATCACCAAAAGCGACCTGGTTTCTGAAGAAGAGATGGAAAAGATCGAGACCATACTGGACTGGTATCGCAAAGCGGGCTACCGGATCTTCTTTTCGCATCCGGGTTCCGACGATGAAGAGCTCAGGGAACTGCTTTCAGGAAAAATCAGTGTTCTTTGCGGACAGTCCGGCGCAGGCAAAAGTTCGCTGCTCAACCGCCTCGACCCATCCTTCAAGCTTCATACCCAGCAGATCTCAAAAGCGTTAGGCCGCGGCAAGCATACGACCCGCCATTGCGAACTGCATCCAGTCGCCGATGGCCTGGTGGCGGATACGCCAGGATTTTCCTCGCTGGATTTCAGCCGCATGGATGTCTCCAGTCTCGATAAGCGGATTCCGGATTTTAAAAAGCAGCTGGAAAAAGGGTGCCGCTTTGCCGACTGTATCCATGTTGATGAACCAGACTGTGCCATTAAAGAAGGCGTGCAAGGCGCCCTGATCAACCCGGTCCTGTATGAAGATTATTGCCAGATCCGCCGGGAAGAGAAAAACCGCCGCCGTTATTAGGCCGGGACCGCTCAGGTCTTATTGTCTGCCAGATTACCAGGCGGACTGTGGTTTCTTTCAGATTTAACGGTCAGAAACGGGTTTAACGCAAAAAAGCAAAAAGATAGTGGTCAGTGCATGAACGGTCAAAACGACAGAAAACAATTGATCCATATATAAAGCAGCCAGATATAAAGCGGCCAGCCGCACAAAAAGCGAGAACTATAAAAAGCAGTACAGAAGTATGCAGTCATCATGCGGCCAGGCAGTCATATAAAAAACAAACTGGAACGATTCAGAAAAAAAGAGAGGAACAGCTATGCCGGAACTGGTTATTGCCCCATCGGTTTTATCGATGGATTATACAAAAATGCTTGAACAGCTTGAAGCCATTACAAAAGCTGGAGCAAAGTGGATTCATTACGATGTGATGGATGGCCACTTTGTCCCGAACCTTTCATTCGGCCCGGATATCCTGAAGCAGTTTCGCAAATCCAGCGACCTGTTTCTGGATGTCCACTTAATGGTGGATGATCCCGAATTCTTCGCTCCCGTTTTTGCCAAAGCCGGAGCGGATGGGATCGTTTTCCACACCGAAGCGCTGGACAATGATCCTGCACGTATCGAAGCGCTGCTGGATAAAATTCATGAGATGGGCTTAAAAGCCGGCTTTTCCATCAAGCCGGCTACCCTGGTCGAGCCGTTTTTAAATTTGCTGGATAAATGCGACCTTGTCCTGGTCATGTCGGTCAACCCCGGATATGGCGGGCAGAGCTTCATGCCGGAAGTCCTGAAAAAAGTCCGGATTCTTGATGCCGCCCGCAAGGATCGCAACCCGGACTGCCGCATTGAGATTGACGGCGGAATTAACGCCGACACCGCCAGGCAGGCAAAAGAGGCTGGTGTGGATACGCTGGTGGCAGGCAGCTATGTGTTTGGGCATGATATTGACAAGGCGGTTAAATCTCTTTGTTAAGAAAACATGAGACGGCCGTCCTTGTTACCCCGATTGCCAGAACACTGCCGAATATTGGCCAGGCGGACTGGATCGGGATCGATGCCGGCTATAAAAAAATCCTGGAAATGAAAAAAGACTGCCTGTTTGCGATTGGCGATTTTGACAGCGCAAAGCTCGATTCGAATCTGCCTTTTCCCGTGTTTCGCCATCCAGTCGAAAAAGATGAGACAGATACCGAGCTGGCCCTGGCTGCCGTATCAAAAATGGGCTATTCCAGGGTGATTCTCTGGGGCGCTCTGGGAGGCCGGCTGGATCATACGCTGGCCAATCTGCGCTGCATTGTCTGGATGTATCCGGATACGATCTGCATGGATGAAAACCACCAGGTTACAGTGCTGAAGCCCGGCTGCCATAGTCTTGCTGCACACTACCGGCATGTGTCCTTTTTTGCCATGGAACCTTCCGTTATCACTCTGGAAGGATTTGACTACCCGCTTTTCAAGCGGGCGATTGACCAGCGGGACTTCTATACCTGCTCCAATTCCATTTCAGGAGCGAAAGCAGAAATAATCATCGAAAGCGGGAGGGTTCTCTGTGTCCAGACCAATATCGCTTAATGCCGAAAAAAAGGCAAAAATTGAATTTACAGCCAACTGGCTGCTGGTGGCGGCCCTTTTTGTGATCGGACTGGTCTGCCTGTTTTTGCCGGTTGTGACCTTTAATACGATGCTTGGCGTTGTCTGCTTTTTGCTGATGGTATATGGCGCCGGACTGGTCCTGGCCAACTTCTTTCGCAGCGATGCCAAAAAATCGGAACTGGTTTTTGGCCTTTTGGCCATTTCCTTTGCGGTTGTCCTGCTTTTTAACAACCAGCTGCCGGAATGGATCATCCGGGTCTGCTTTGGCTGGTACTGCTTTGGAGTATGTATCTGCCTGCTGATCCAGATTGCCATTCATCATGCCAACCAGGTCAAGGTGCGCTTCAGCTCGCTGCTGTTCTGCCTGCTTTATGCCATTCTGGCCGTGATTCTGCTTTTTACCCGAATCGTAAATTCGGAAATTCTTTTCCGCCTGTTTGGCATTTACTTTATCCTGCTGGCCGGGCGCATGTCGATTGGGCTGCTGAATGTCCACAACGATTCCTATACCTGGAAAAGACGGTTTCATATCGGGCTGCCCATGGTTCTGGGCACCCTGCTTCCGGATGCGGCTCTCAAGAAGATCAATGAAAAGGTCAAAAATGGCGAGACTGTAGAACTGGACAGTATTAAGAAAGATACGCCGGCCAAGCTCAAGGCGATTGTCCATATCGGCGAAGAAGGCTTCCAGAAGGTAGGCCATTTCACCTTTTCCTGGAAAGGAATGGTCTATTCGTACGGCAACTATGATGCCAAAAGCGAACGCTTCTTTACCATGATTGGCGACGGCGTTTACTTCACCGTTCCGGAAGAAATCTATTTTCCCAACCTGGTCAAGTACGAACACAACACCCTGTTTGAATACACGATCCAGACCACTCCGGAACAGGATGAAAAGATCGAAAAACAGCTTCAGGATCTCAGGGACCGTTCCATTCGCTGGTATTGTGCTTACGAACGGCAAGGTGTAGCCTCCCGGCTTCTGCCCTGGCTGGAGAGAGATTATCCCAGCCGCCTGCATTACCGCACGGGAGCCAAGTTTTACAAGCTCAAGCGGGGCAGTTTCAAGACGTACTGGGTCGGGGGCGATAACTGCGTCCTGTTTTCAGATGTCATCCTGGGAAGCGTCGGGGCAGGTGTCCTGTCTTTGCGCGGGATTGTCACCCCAGGGGCCTACTATGACTATCTGGAAGGAGAGTACCAGAAAGAAAACTCGCCGGTCATTGAACGCAAAATTCATAATATGCCAAAAGAACAGCAGCCCGAATGAAGCAGGGCTGCTGTTTTAGTTCATGCAGATTTCAGGCATAAAAAAAAGCCGCCATAGGCAGCTTGCAAGGGACTTAGATGGTTCCCTGTTTCTTCATTGTTCTCAGAGTTCTGGCTGCCACTTTTACAGTTGTGGGCTTGCCGTCAACCATGATTGTAGCTTTCTGCAGGTTCACGTTCCATTTGCGGCGGGAAGCTCTCATGGAGTGAGAACGTTTATTTCCGGACATCGGTCCTTTACCAGAGATCGCACATTTTCTAGACATCTTCTATCCCTCCTTCTCCATTTTTTCGACTGTTCCACAGTCGCTTTGACATAGTATCACCATGCTTGTCTGTTTTCAAGAAACACTTGCGTTTCACGCCAAAAAGCGGCGAAAACTGAACAGTTAAGAAGGTTTCCGGCTGCAGACCTATCGATTTTAGCAGAAATGACGAAAACAATCGACCGATTGGTCCCAAAAAGAAGTATTTGCTTTCATATCGGCTGCTTTTTGCGGCATTCCTGGAAAGAGCCATGCGGGTGGCACTGCACGTTTTATCCTGTGTGCAAGCCGGCGGGGAAAAGAGCCGCCCGGTACTTCAATTCAAGCGGATGCATGCCGAAAGATACCCTGTCATGCAAAAGCAATGACCGCTTTGGGCAGGGATTGCCTGGTTTTGCCGATTTGGCAAGGAGAGATGCGGTCTGTGTTATAATTTTGACGATTTTAAGGAAGGTGGTCTTTCGTGAATACTATACAGCCTGTTGACTGGCCGGCTTTTGGCTGGGCAGCCGGCATGGGAATACTTGTCCTGGTTTTGATGCTTGCTTTAATGCCCTCACTAATCCGTTATCTTCATAAGCTGAAATTCGGGCAGACGGAAAGGGAGGAGGGTCTGGAAAGCCACAAGGCAAAAACTGGAACGCCAACCATGGGAGGCCTGGCTTTCCTGGTGGTTCCCTTTGCGATTTATGCGCTGTTCAGCCTGTTTTCGCCCTTTGGCTGGAATCTGACAACGCTGATTTTATGGATTGCATATCTGGGTTTTGGACTGATCGGCTTTGTGGACGACTATCTGATTGTTGTCCAGCATTCCAATGTCGGCTTGAAACCATGGCTGAAATTTGGAGCTCAGTCCGTACTGGCCGTTATCCTGACGATTGTCTACATGAATGCCAGCTCTACGGATCTTTTGCTGCCGGGATACAATGTGTGGAATCTGCCGGCGTGGTTCTTTGTGATTTTGTGCTTTTTCTTGTATACCGGTTCCAGCAATGCGGTCAACCTTTCAGATGGAGTGGATGGACTTTGCGCCGGGCTTTGCGTCATTGCCTTTATTCCATTTGTTCTGGCTATGTTCTGGGAAGGCAATATCGATGGAGCAGCTATCCTGATTCTCGTTATCTTTGCTTTGATCGGCTATCTGCGCTTCAATCTGCACCCGGCCAAAGTCTTTATGGGTGATACCGGATCACTGGCTCTTGGCGGCCTGCTTGCGGCTGCAGCCATGACGACGAAGCTGGAACTGCTTTTGCTGGTAGCCGGCGGCGTCTTCATTGCTGAAGCAGTATCGGATATCATCCAGGTGCTTTACTATAAAAAGACGCACAAACGTATTTTCCTGATGGCCCCGCTGCACCATCATTTTGAGAAAAAAGGCTGGTCTGAGATGAAAGTCTGCACCGTGTTCTGGGCCTGGGATGCCCTGCTGGCTGTCCTTTCAATTGGCCTGGCATTCTGGTCCATCTGATTTTCTTCAATCCTGCCGGTAAATCTGAAAACCGGCTGGCCAAAATCGTGAAATGTCCGAAGAGATCTGTAAAATGAGTACAGGTCTCTTTTTCTTTGCCGCTAACTGCAGGAAAACCGTTTCGGTCAAAAGACAGACAGCACAGTCTGGCAGCCTGTCATGAAAAAAACACAGCGGGGCTGCAGCCAGCGTTTTGCCAGGCTGAATGCATCTGGTCCTGACTGGCCTGTGCCAGGAATTTAAGAAGCAGGATCGAAAAGAAACAGGACAAGAAATGGGAATAGTTAAAGGAAGAGAGACATCCCGGTAACATTGGATCCGGATCTGTTTAGCTGTCATCTTGCGCACCGGACAGTTTCTGGTGCGCTGACAGGACAGCCGGTTCCGGCTTGAATGAAAGTGCAAAGAGAGTACAGAGAGTACAGATAAAGAAAGTACCGCTAAAGTACAGAGATGGAAGAAGGATTGTTTATGAAATCTGTTCTTGTAATTGGGGCAGCCCGATCCGGCATTGCCGCTTCAAAGCTGCTGGCAAAAAATGGCTATTCGGTGATTCTGACCGATATGAAGGAGATTCCGGAAAAAGAAGCACTGGAACAAATGGGCATTGATGTGTATGACAAAGGTCATCCGGAATTCTTAAAAGAGAAAGACTATGATTTTGTTGTCAAAAATCCGGGAATTCCGTACCGGGCTGAACTGGTGGCTTATTTTGTCAATAAAGGTGTTCCCATCTATACCGAAATTGAAACCGCCTGGTGGTTTGCGAAAAACTTTGATTTCGGAGCCGTAACGGGAACAGACGGCAAGACGACCATCACGACCCTGCTTTATGAAATGCTCAAGGCAAAGTACGAGCAGGCACGAGCGGCCGGCAATATCGGGATTCCGCTTTCCGAAGTCGTTCTGGGGCAGGATGGAGTCCCAGCCCAGGTAGCCCTGGAACTGAGCAATTTCCAGCTGCTCGGTATTGATACCTTTCGGCCGCATGTTTCTGTCGTATCCAATCTGGCCCCGGATCATCTGGATTATATGGACAGCCTGGAAGATTACTACAAATCGAAATTCAGAATTTATAAAAATACGACTCCTGATGACTACTTCATCCGCAACATTGATGATCCCAATATCATGAAATACGCCGTGGATATTCCCTGCCAGGTCATTGATTTTTCCCTGTCGGATCCAGAGGCTGATCTTGCTGTCCGGGATGGCCATGTTTTCCTGGACAAGACCCGCCTGTTTGATGTAAAGGATCTTAAGCTGGTCGGCTCGTTTAACCTGGCCAATGCGATGATGGCTGCAGCGATGGCTTATCATCTGGGTGTTGAGCCAGAGACGATTGAAGAAGTCATCAAAAATTTCAAGGGTGTTGAACACCGGATTGAATATGTAGATACCATCGATGGGGTTCGGATTTACAACGATTCAAAGGCGACCAATACCCACTCGGCCGAAGCAGCTCTTTCCAGCTTTCCAAATGGTGTCCGGCTGCTGGCCGGGGGCAAGGATAAAGGCATTGACTATTCGGTTTTGAAAGAATATGACGACCATATTGAAAAGTGCTATTCGTTTGGCCAGATTCAGGATGTATTCAAGGACATCTTCTCAAACGTCCAGACCTGCGAAACGATGGAAAATGCCCTGGATGCAGCTTTAGCCGAAGCAAAGAGCGGGGAAGTGATTCTTTTATGTCCGGCAACTTCCTCTTTTGACCAGTTCAAAAACTATGAAGTGCGCGGCGAGATCTTCAAGGATCTTGTCCATGACCGCCTGGAAAAAATCCGCAGCAAAAAACAGTAAGTATTTAAAATAAAGAGACAGATTTAGCCGGGAGAGACATTTCCCGGTTTTTGCCTGCTGCCGCAGAGGTTTTGCGGCCGACTGCTGCTGGAAGCAATTTTTCTGCAAAGATTTTTCCAGTTTCCAGATAGCCATCCAGGAGAGATTCTGCTTTCGGTTTCCATGGATATGTGCCAGAGAAAAGCCTTTTGCAGCCTTCCATAAAAGGCGCCTGCAGCCTGGATCTACGCCGGAAAAAGAGGCCGAATTTCTGCTTTTGATAGCGGTAAACTTCGTTATCGTTTGAATAAAACATTTTTGCTGACTAGTTATGAATGTTTTATAAAACATTCTGTTCTGAGTGCCGAGAAATAAGGTATTGAATGCGGTTTTGGAAAAAGATAAGATTGAACTATGAGAAAGATGACCAGCTGTTCGTGGTTGACTGATGGCAATTTTCCAGGCATGGAAGATGGTTCCAGATCAGCCGGAGTCTGTGATTTTTGACAGGAGCAAATCTATGACAAACGTTGTTTTGAAGACAGATGCAGTCCAGTCTGTCCGTTATGATGGCATGGAAATCTCGCTGGGGATCAGATGTGAAGGTTTATCCATGCAGGCAAGCCAGAGAAAGCTGCAGGAATCGGCTGACCAGCTTCTTTGTGCTTTCCAGTCGGCTTCCCTGGATCCATCCTCTTTTTCCCTTGTCGCCATGGAATCCGAATCCTCAGATTGCGAGCAAAAGCAAAGAACGTCTATGGCCCTTCATACGCAGGGAGCAGCCGACAGCGAAATGCTGATGAAAATCTGGCAGATCTGTACGCAGATGCCTTTTGCTACGGAAATCAGTGTTCATTTTTATTTGCAGGATGAAGACAGCTATTACCAGGCTCTTCACGAAAATGCCCTCATTCAGGCCCAGATTCAGTCCGGCCGTTTAAGCCAGCTGCTCGGCGGAAATCTGCCCTCCTGCGACTCTTTGAGCTTTACTGATACGCATACCCAATGCCGGGACATTCAGGCTCTTGTCCAGTGTACGCCAGTCGATTATTCCGAAGGCAGCTGTCCCTCCTTTCTAAATGAGCTGCAGATTCCGACAGTCACCCTGAAAACAACAGCCAATACAGCCTGGACCTTCCCCCAGTAACGATAGAAGGCAATACTGGCTGGATCTTATCTGCACGCTGATCGCAGCATCCTGAAAGATCCTTGACGGATAAGGTCAGATATGGCCAGACCTTTTGCAGCCGGACTGGAGATGCAGGAGTGGAAGACTGGAAGTACATTGAAAAGTACAGAAAAAAGTACAGAAAGTAGAAAAGCATAACGATATACAGGAACAGACAGCCTGTAAAAAAACGCTCCTGCCAAGGCAGAAGCGCATTTTTTATTTATCGATATCTGTAAAGCCGAGGACAGGAGGTCTGTCAGATATTCAGTCCGACCTTGCGGTAAACCTTGGAGAGTTTCTTGTTGGCAACTTTTGAAGCTTTCTTTGCTCCTTCTTCCAGAATCTGTTCGACCTGTCCGCTGGCCAGGATTTCTTTGTAGCGGTTTTGCAGGTCCGTCAGGAAGTTATAGACTGCATCTCCGGTTTCTTTTTTCAGTTCGCCATAGCCTTTGCCCTGATAGCGTTCAACAATGGACTCGATCGGCTCATCATTGAGGGCAGACAGGATGGTAATCAAATTAGCCAGGCCGGGCTGGTTTTCCGGATCGAACTGGATGATGCCAAGCGAATCAGTGACTGCGCTTTTGATCTTGTTGCGAGCCTGGGCCGGGTCATCGAGCAGTTCAATGACACCTTTTGGGTTGGATTCTGACTTGGACATCTTCTTGGTCGGGTTCTGGAGGTCATAAATCTTCGCGCCGACTTTGGTCACCAGCGGTTCGGGCAGCTTGAAGGTATCTGAATAGCGCTTGTTGAAGCGCTCAGCCAGGTTTCTGGTCAGCTCCACGTGCTGCTTCTGGTCAATGCCCACTGGAACATAATCCGGATCATAAAGCAGGATATCCGCAGCCATCAGAGAAGGGTAGGTATACAGGCCGGCTGTAATGCCGCTTTCCTGCTTGGCCATCTTGTCCTTGAACTGAGTCATGCGCTGCAGTTCGCCATATCCCGAAAGGCAGGTCATGATCCAGCCTAGCTGGGCATGAGCCGGGACGTCGCTTTGCAAAAAGATCGTCACTTTTTCCGGATCGAGACCGGCTGCCAGATAAAAGGCGATCAGATCCTTGGTGTTCTTGCGCAGTTCAGCTGCCTTGATCGGGATCGTCAGGGCATGCTGGTTGGCAATAAAGATGAACATTTCGTATTCATCCTGGTATTTAACAAATTCACGAATCGCGCCGATATAGTTGCCAAGCGTCAGGCGGCCAGTCGGTTTGATTCCGGATAGCATCGTTTTCATAACAAAACTCCTTACTTTCAGAAAGCTGAATTCACTTCAGTTTATAGCAGGCCTTCTTTTTTTGTAAACTTTAGACTCTGTTGGGCTTCTTGTGAATTCGAAAGACAAAAAACTTCTGGACTGCCGGTAAAAATGGACGGTTTGCCACAGCTGCCCCTGGAATACCGGCTCTGGCCCCCCAGTCTCTGTTTGCCAGTCTCTGCTTAAAAGAGCAGGTTTAGCTGAACAGAGGCCGGCCAGCTATTGGGTGGTTTGGAATCCGGAAAAAGTACGAATCTGGCATTCAAAAGACAGGCCGGTCAAAAAGACATAAAATGTCGATAGGTCCCGCTATTTCTCATTGCTTGTACCTTCCTCCTGGATCTGGCCGGTGAGAAAAGAGGGCAGAAAGACGGAAGAACCGCAAAAGTTACGGATCCAAAATTACTGGTGAAGAGAAAAGTCTGGCTGGTATCGCCGGCCATACCGCCTGTCCGCTCTATAAAATTTAAAGGTTCACTGAAAAATTCGGTGGGATTTGGGGTTCTTGACTGTTGTGCTGTATGACGCATCGATGATCTTAAGGAAAAAACATTCGTCATCATGATAGCCATAAGCCTGTCTTCGTACAGTCTTGATCTTGTTGTTGATGCCTTCGATTTTTCCGGATGAGATTCCATACGTCGCATGAGAAATGATTCCCTCAAAATGGTTTTCGAGCAGTCTGGCGAACCACTCAAAATGCCTGTTCCTGGTTCCTCTGCAGGTATCGATGATTTTTGTGACCTGGTCTGCCATTGCTATTTCATCTTTACAGCTGGAGGCCTCGATAAGCTGCTCTTTAA
>Belle_p2__coassemble_1858_pt1 | contig 19470 bp, 15 predicted proteins | sample Belle_p2__metabat2_high_PE_032 | metagenome-assembled genome bin Belle_p2 | reverse complement strand
AATTCAGGCTGCCGGCTGCCTGCAAAGGGAATGTCTGGCTGGCTGTTTAAAGAAGCGGGCCGGCTGAGAAATTTTTGAGGAGAGTTTTATCTTTGCTGCAGGGCGGCAAGGCGGCCAGGGGCTCCAAAGAAAAGTGAATGGGACTGAAAATAGTCTTAAACAGGTTGTTTAAAGTTCCCACAGTTTGTCATCCCATCCTTGCAGAACAGGAATTTCATAACATAAGGATCCCAAAATAAAATTGAAATAAAAAAGTCAGATTGCTAAAATGGAGGGCAAGACGTAGTTTCTTTTTTTATGAGGAGGAAAGAAAAAATGAACTCACGCAAACTGATTGCCGGTCTTGCGTCTGCAGTGATGGGCCTTTCCATGGTTGGATGCGGCTCAGGCGGCGGATCGTCAGCATCGAGCAATGAAATCCTGAAAGTCGGAACGACCGAGGAACTCTCCGGTATTTTTAACCCGATGTATTCCAGTACTGCCTATGACCAGTGGGTAGTCAACATGGTTTACCAGTCACTGATTGGCTACGATGCCAACAGCGAACTTAAGCCGATCCTGGCTGAAGAACTCCCGGAAGTTTCAGAAGACGGCATGACCGTAACCTACAAGCTGCGTGCCGACCAGAAATTCTCGGACGGCTCCACGCTGGATGGCGATGATGTCAAGTACAGCTTCACCCTGATGGCTGACCCGGAATATATCGGCGGCCTCAATGACGGTACCTATAACTTCATCAAGGGCTGGAACGATTACCAGAACGGCGATGCGACCGAAGTTTCCGGAATTACTGTTTCCGATGACAAACTGACGGTTACTTTCGAATGCGAAACCCCGGATATTGATGCCGCGACAACGATCGGCGGTGCCTGGATCATGCCGGATGACCAGTTCGAATACACCAAGGGCAACCTGGATGACTACAAGAACATGGACCCGGCTTCCATCATCGGATCCGGCGCCTACAAGCTGAATAAATACGACAAGTCTGCGGGAGCTTCCGTAGTCCTCAATGAAAACTACACCGGCGTTGGCGATTATAAGATCAAGTCGATCGTTGTCCGCACCATTGAAACCGGTACAGAAATTGCCAACATGAAATCCGGCGATATCGACTACCTGCCAGAACAGATCGAGCCAACCATCATCGGTCCGGCTTCCTTAGTTGATACGCTGACAACTGATCATTATTTCCGCGCAGCTGAAGGCTACTTCGGCTTCAACTGCCAGTCCGGCCCGACAGCCGACCAGGCAGTAAGACAGGCGCTTTCCTATGCCACAAACCGCCAGGAATTTGTTGACGCCTACTACCAGTGGCCGGAAGGTCAGGTCGCTGACGATATTAAAGACATCTCTACCGGCTATGTTCCGGCTGCTTTCTGGTCTCCAGTTGCCCCTACTCTTGGCGAAGTAACCACTGGCGAAAAGAAAATTGATGGTCTGGTTGAATACAACTACGACATGGATAAAGCAAAACAGATCCTGGATGAAGCTGGATGGGTTCCTGGTGCCGACGGCATCCGTGAAAAAGACGGCCAGAAACTGGAAGTCAAATTCCTGGCTTCCAAACCCAACTCCGTTCTTGACATGCTTCTGCCAATCATCATCAAGTCCTGGAAAGAACTTGGCGTTGACCTGAAACAGAACACCGTTGACTTCAATACCCTGGTGACTACCATTGACCCGACCAACACAGAAAACTCTTCTGACTGGTCCTGCTTCTTCATGGCGGTTTCCTACACCGGCCTTTCCAACTCGAACATGAACCAGATGGAAGGCTACACCGAATCCGATGGCAAGAAGATCCCGAGCGGAAACAACTACCCGCAGATCCTCGATGAAGAACTGAACGGCTACCTCAACGCGGGCAAGCAGACAGGTGTTGAAGAAGTTTCGATCGACAACTACTCCAAGGCTATGGTTCGCGCTTCTGAACTTTGCCCGTTCCTGCCGATCTACGGCAACAACCTGTTCAACGTTTACAACAAGCGCGTTGAAGGCATCAAGACAGGTCCGGTATGCAACTGGTCCCAGGCTCTTGACGGCGCCAGCCTGAACCTGGATGCCCAGGTTAAATCCAGCCAGGCAGATGACTCTGCTGCAGCTTCTTCCGAAACGGTTTCTGAAGCTGCCTCTTCTGAAGCGGCTGACTAGCCCGGACAGATCAAACCTGAATATGAAACAGAGCTAAAAGGAATATCCTTTCCAGACTGTTTTCCAGGCCGCAAAAGAGATTTTGCGGCCTTTTATAATAAGCCCGCCTGAAAGACAGACCAGACAGAATAATGATTGAATAACGATATCAAGATAATGATTAAATCTGAAATGCATTCAACAATAGCAATAAAATGTCTGAAAAAAAGGCTGCCGAAAGAAAGAGGCTGCTGTTTTCAATTTCCGCTAAAAAACGGAATGGAAAAATTTTCAGCAGAGTTCAGATCGGGCGGAAGTGATATAAAAAGATTAAAAATGCATCCACATAGGTTTAAAAGATTAGAATTTTAACTGACAGGAACGGTTCTAAAAAGAGCTGAAAACACATTACATACCATGAAAACGCGTGAAAATAACAGTTTAATGCTGTAAAACTTTCATGTGCTCGTTCACTCAGATATTCCTGTTTGTTATAATTACAGAGATTTTTAGGAAAACGTTCCAAGGGAAAAGGGGAGATGTGTATGTTTAAATACATTGTAAAACGTTTACTGACCTCAATCCCGGTGCTGATCATCATTACAATGGTGATATTTGGTGTTGTAAAATCAATGCCTGGAGATGAGGTCACAGCTTATCTCGGCCCGGGAACAAAAGCTACACAGGAAGTCAAGCAAAAGGCGCGCGAAAAGCTCGGCCTTGACAAGTCGCTTCCGGAGCAGTATGTGCGGTGGATGGGCCGCCTGCTGACCGGGGATTTGGGGACTTCCTTCACACTGAAAAAGCCGGTCAGCGCAGTTATCGGCGAATATGTGTGGAACTCATTCTTGCTCAATATCGTCTCGACGGTACTGGGCCTGGCGCTTGCGATACCAGTGGGCATCCGCCAGGCCGTCAAAAAAGGCTCGTTTACCGATAACTTCTGGACAGTCTTTTCACTGCTGGGTATTTCCGTGCCGACCTTCTTTTTCGGAATGGTGCTCATCTACTTTGTCGGCATGAAAGTCAGCTGGATTCCGTTTTCCGGCATGCGTGATTCCGTTTATGCCAACTTTGGCTATCCGGGCGGCTTCATGCAGGAAGCCGGCGACGTTATGGCCCATATGCTGCTGCCGACGATCGTTCTGACTTTCTCGAACTTCGCCACCTTCTCCAGGTATGTGCGCAACTCCATGGTTGAAGTCATCAACCAGGACTATGTACGCACCGCCAGGGCCAAAGGCCTCAAGGAAAAGACGGTTATTTACAAGCACGCCTTTAAAAATGCGCAGATTCCGCTGGTTACGCTGCTTGGCATGTACATCCCATCGCTGTTTGCCGGCGCCACCATTCTGGAAAACGTCTTTGTCTGGCCGGGAATCGGGCGCGTGCTGATCAATGCCATCAACCAGCGCGACAACTCGCTGACCACAGCCTGCCTGGTCTTTTCAGCCGTGCTGATGATTTTAGGCAACCTGCTCAGCGACGTGTGCTACTCGCTTGTCGATCCGCGTGTAAAGGTTGAATAGGTCAGAGGGGAGGAAAAAAGAAATGCCAAATACAAACAATACGTCCGAACCTCGCAACGCTGCTCAGCAGCAGGCGATTAACCAGAAAAAAGTGGATGAAAAAATCGATGCTGTCGGCCCATGGATGATTGCCTGGCGCAAGTTCAGGCAGAATCACGTCGCCATGGGCGGACTGGTCATTTTTGCGATCATTGTATTGCTCGTTATTATTGTTCCTATTGTGATGGGAATTGACGTAAACCACTACGATACATCCATCATGAACCAGGCCCCAAGCTCGGCGCACTGGCTCGGTACCGATGCCCAGGGACGGGATTGCCTGTTCCGGCTGATGCTGGGCGGACGCATCTCGATTTTAGTCGGCGTGCTGGCTGCCGTGCTGACCGTTGTTTTTGGATGCCTGGTCGGCGGTATTGCCGGCTTCTATGGCGGATGGGTGGACAACCTGCTGATGCGTTTTGCGGAAGTTGTCTACTCCCTGCCGTTTACCCCGATGATCATTGCGGTTGCTGCAACCATGCTGTGGGTACCGACCCAGCAGAAGATGTATACCGTTGCGATGCTGATCGGTATTCTTTCCTGGCCGGGACTGGCCCGGCTCGTGCGCGGCCAGATCCTGACGCTGCGTGAGCAGGAGTTCATGCAGGCCTGCGAAGCACTGGGCTTTTCGGATTCGTCAAAGATCCTGAAGCACCTGATGCCAAACGTAATTTCTCTTGTCATTGTCAATGCTACTTTGCAGATGGCCGGAGCCATCCTGACCGAAGCCGGCCTTTCCTATTTAGGTATGGGTATCATGCCGCCGCAGCCTTCCTGGGGTTCGCTGATGAACCTTGGCCAGAACGCGCAGGCTTTCCAGAACTACCCATGGCAATGGGTACCGGCTGGTATCATGTGTCTTTTGACCGTTGTGTCCATCAACCTGATCGGTGAAGGTCTGCGTGACGCCTTTGACCCGAAAGAGATTCAGTAGGAGGGCATATGAGCGAAAAAAGACAGAAAATCCTGGATGTCGACAACCTCAAGGTCTACTTCCACACCAAAAAGGGAGATTCCAAGGCGGTTGACGGCAACCATTTCTCCATGTATGAAAAAGAAACGCTCGCCATTGTCGGCGAGTCCGGCTGCGGAAAATCCGTAACCGCCATGTCCATTCTGGGCCTGGTGGCCGAGCCGGGTGAAATCATGCCGGATTCAAAGATTCAGTACACCGGCAACGGATACGATGTCGACCTTTCCAAGGCCAGCGATGAAAAGCTGCGGGAAGTGCGCGGCAACGAGATTTCCATGATCTTCCAGGAGCCGATGACGGCATTAAACCCGGTCTATACAGTCGGCGACCAGATCGCGGAAAACATCCGCATTCACGAAAACGTATCCGATGAAGAAGTCAAGAAGCGCACGATTGAGCTGCTGGGCAAGGTCGGGATTTCCCGTCCGGACCAGGTTATCAACAACTATCCGTTCCAGCTTTCCGGCGGCATGTGCCAGCGGGTCATGATTGCCATGGCCCTGTCCTGCAACCCGAAGCTGCTGATTGCCGATGAACCGACGACCGCGCTGGATGTAACCATCCAGGCGCAGATTCTGAAGCTTATGAACCAGCTCAAGGATGAAACCGGCACCTCGATCATGCTGATTACCCATGATCTGGGCGTTGTTGCCCAGGTTGCCGACTGGGTTAACGTCATGTATGCCGGCAAGGTTGTTGAATCCGCGGAAGTGCGCGAGCTGTTCAAGAACCCGAAGCATCCTTATACCACGGGACTGATGTCTTCCATGCCTTCCCTGGCTGAAGAAGCCGGCACGCGGCTCAATGTCATTGAAGGAACGGTCCCCAACCCGGTCTACCTGCCAAAAGGCTGCTACTTTGCCGACCGGTGTACGAAGTGCATGGACAAGTGCCTGGAATCCCAGCCGCCGCTGGTGCATCTGGGCAATGGCCATACGGTTTCCTGCTTCCTTTATGAAGACCAGGCAACCGAAGATGCCCAGACGGCCCAAAAACATGCCGATGCAGCCCGTGAAAACCTGGAAGACCAGAAAGAAAAGGAGGGAAAAATGTAGATGGCGCAGACAGCAGAAAAAATCAAAGCCGATGCCGGCCAGCCGGAAGGCAAAGAAAAAATTCTTGAAGTGCGCAACGTCAAGAAATATTTCCCTCTGGGCAAGGGCAAGCTCAAGCCGGGCAAGCCTTGTGTCAAGGCGGTCGACGGCATTTCGCTGGACCTGTATGAGGGCGAAACCCTCGGGCTGGTTGGCGAATCCGGATGCGGCAAGTCCACTTTAGGCCGGACAATTATCCGCCTCTATGAGCCGACCGATGGCGAAATCCTGTTCAAGGGACAGGATATTTCCAAGCTTTCCCGCAAGGAAATGCGCAAGATCCGTGAAGACATGCAGTTTATCTTCCAGGATCCGTATTCTTCCCTGAACCCGCGAATGAATGTCTTTAACATCCTGGCCGAACCGCTGATTGCCCATGGCAAGTTCAAGCGCGGCCCGGAGCTGGAAGCGTATGTTAAGGACCTGATGGAAAAGTGCGGCCTGCCAAGCTATTACTGCTACCGCTTCCCGCACCAGTTTTCCGGCGGCCAGAGACAGCGGATCGGCATTGCGCGAAGCCTGGCTTTGAATCCGTCATTCATCATCTGTGATGAGCCGGTTTCCGCGCTGGATGTCTCGATCCAGTCGCAGATCATCAACCTGATGATGGATATGCAGCAGAACAACAATATTTCCTATATCTTTATTTCCCACGACCTTTCCGTCGTGAAGCACATTTCGGACCGCGTAGGCGTTATGTATCTGGGCTCCATGGTTGAACTGGGCTCCAAGGAAAAGATCTACGACAATCCGCAGCACCCCTATACCCGGGCGCTGATGGCCGCAATTCCGGTTCCTGATCCGGACAAGCGTTCTGAAATGAAGCTGATCGAGGGTGAAATTCCTTCCAACGTCAATACGCCAAGCGGATGCAAGTTCCATCCCCGCTGCCCGTATGTGCAGGATATCTGTAAGGAAAAGGTGCCGGAAGTGAAAGAAATTGAGCCCAGACACTATGTCCAGTGTCATTTTGCAGGTGAATTTTGATTGAAAGACTTCAGTCCATTACCGATTCAGTAAAAAATGTCCGGGAAGTCCAGGAAGGCAAGACCGTCAAGCTGGAAAAAGGCGATTTTGCCGCGCTGATGAGCGCCGCCTGGCAGACCCTGGGCAAGACGGCCCTGCTGGTGATTCTCTTTTTTGCCGCAGCCATTGCCGCTTTGCTGATGATCTGGGGACACTGAGATTTGCCTGTTCTGCGCATAGATACAATCGATAATGAAAAATTATCATGGATAAATAAGTGCATACACTAAAAATCCAGAGATTATCAAAGCCTGACTGGTTATGCTTCAGGATCAAACCAGGCAGGCTTTTTGTATGGAACCGGGCACCAGCTGCCGCTGCTGTACTGGCGGATCATTGGAAAACAATGAGAAATTATCCTGCCAGGAAAGAGGAGTGATTATGGCCGGATGATCCAGCCTGCCAAGGCGGGCCTTAAAAAGTGCAAGCCGGCGCGAGTTCTTTACAATTGAAGAGAAGAAGGGCGGCTCTTTAAAAGGCCGGCCCGAAAAGAAATGAGACTGTTTGTATGAGAAAAAGCGGAGTAATGCTTCATATTACCTCCCTGCCAGGCCCGTATGGCGTGGGAAGCATGGGCAAGTGTGCCCGGGATTTTATTGACATCATGGAAAGGAACGGCCAGAGCATCTGGCAGATTCTGCCGGTGTGCCCCACCAGTTTTGGCGACTCGCCGTATGCTTCCAATTCCACCTTTGCGGGCAACCCTTACCTGATTGACCTGGACCAGCTGGCCTTTGACGGCCTGCTGTGGTGGGATGAGTTCCAGCACGAGCAATGGTATACCTACCCGGACCGGGTCGACTTTGCGATCCTGGCCCGCAAGCGCCTGCCGGTACTGCGCAAGGCCGCCTGGCGCCTGCTCGATCACAAGCCGGAAGACTATGACCAGTTTTTAAAGGACAACCGGGACTGGCTGGATGACTACGCCCTGTTTATGGCGATCAAAAACGCCAATGAAGACAAGGCGTGGATGGACTGGCCGGAAGAATACAAGGTTTACGACAAAAAGAAGGCTGCTAAGTGGCAAGAGCAGTTCAAAAACGAAATCGATGTCTACCAGGCGATCCAGTACCTGTTTTTCCGGCAGTGGCATGAGCTCAAGCGCTATGCCAACATGCATGGGATTGAAATCCTGGGCGATATCCCGATTTACGTCGCCATGGATTCGGTGGACGCCTGGTCCAATCCGGAACTGTTCCTGATGGATAAAAAATCCAATCCGACCGTCGTGGCAGCTGTTCCGCCTGATGCCTTTTCCAAGGAAGGCCAGCTGTGGGGCAACCCGGTTTATGACTGGCCTTACCAGAAAAAGACCGGCTATAAATGGTGGATTAACCGGATTGACCGGATGGGCAAGCTGTACAACATCCTGCGCATCGACCACTTCCGGGGATTTGATTCCTTCTATGTTGTCCAGGCCAAAGCGCAAAACGCCCTGGGCGGCAAATGGATGAAAGGGCCGGGCGCAGAGCTGTTCAAGGAAGTCACCCGAAAGCTTGGCCCGCAAAATATCGTGGCCGAAGATTTGGGCATCCTGACTCCGTCGGTCGAAAAAATGCTCAGGGAAGTCGGCTATCCCGGCATGAAGGTCATGGAATTTGGCCTGTATGCCAATACGACCGAAGGCCAGGAATACCTGCCGTTTGCTTATCCGGCCAACAGCGTCGGTTATTGCGGCACGCATGATAATGACACGATTTACGGCTGGTTTAATAAGCTGAGCGAAGTGGACAAGGAATACGTCAGGGAATACCTGGATTCCTGGGATCCGCACACGATTAACTGGAAGATGATCGGTACCCTTCTGGCTTCGCCATCGGATACGACCATTGTCATGGCCCAGGACCTGCTGGGTCTTGGCAGTGAAAGCCGGATGAACCAGCCGGGCGTACTGGCTGCCAACTGGCAATGGCGCCTGACACCCGGACAGCTGAGCGAAGATACCATGCGCCATCTGGGCTATCTCACCCGGGTATACCGCCGGCTGCCAAGCCAGCGCATTACGAAAAAGCAAGAGCGCAGGGAACCGGGCGAAGCCGCCCAGAAAGCCGCCGATACTCCTTCTTTTGAGCAAGCAGCATCAAAACCAGGCGACTGGCGTCTGTAAAAACGGCGCCATGCAGCCCTGTTCAAAAGCAAATACAGCCCCGGCAAAGAGAATCCCTTTACCGGGGCTGTTTTCTGTTTCCAGGCATGCTTTTATAGCGCCATCAGGCCAGGCCCTGGAAATCATCTGGATTGAGTGCGATGACTTTAAGGCTGAACCGGTTGAATATTTCCTGAGCCAGTTTGTACGATGAGAGATCAAGATGCTTTCTGGCATAATCCATATCGGTCAGATCGAACGTTCTGGTGAAATGGGCCTGCGGGAAAACTCACAGCGTTCGCATCGCCTGAACGGGCTTGTCCTCTTCCTGCTCCTGGAGGCGGAGCAGCGTCTCCATTCCGGCTGTGTATTGTACGATCAGTTCGTCCAGGGCCGGACAGGACCCTTTTTCAACAACGATCATAAAGCCCTCATTAAGCCGGGTGTTCCGGTAAACCGACAGCTCAACATTATCCTCCCGCTTCGCTTCCGGTTTACTGCCGGCTTGTTCGATGGCCTCCAGGCTCTTTTTCCGGATCGGCTCGCTCACCGGCACCAGGTCGCGGCGGATCTCTTTTAGCGGGCAGGATCGAAAATCCGGATAGATTTTTTTTTAAGACTAAAGCAGCAACGGGTACCGGAAGCGGCTGTACTTCCTCCAGCACATACATCGTGCTTTCCACCCGGATACGGGCTTTCTTTTCCTGCGCAGTTTTTGCATTGCCGGATGGGCTGGAGCCATCCGGGCTGGAATCAAATGAATTTGTCATTGACTTACCTCCTGTCTGTATATAGAAAGTCCGCCAGGCCATGTCTTTTAATTGATGAAAAAACCGGCAAAAGGTATCCAGAAGCGGCAAAGAACCGGAAAAAAGCATTCGGGAAAAAGGGAAAAAGGATCGCCAGAGACCTGTCATACAGGTCCGGCGATCCTTTTCGTTTTATTTTCGGTTTTCAGGTGCCGCCTTGCTTTGCCGCCATCAGGGCTGGTGCCGCACAAAGAGGGCGAAGGCGCCTTTTTACCAGGGGAGCATCGTGTTGGACAGGCCGAACGTCGGACCGCCCCCGGCGCAGTCGTCCTTGTCATAGCTGCGCTGGTCAAAGATCAGCGACAGCGGGTACCAGCCATCCGGTCCCATGCCAAGCGGATCGTGAATAAAGACATTACCGTTCTGAAAGCCATAGACCAGCAGTTCGTGCGTGTAGCCAACCGGGCAGAAGGTACCCGGACCGACGGCGGCTGTAATCGCTCCGCCGGCTTTCAGGATTGAGGCAGCCTGGCTTTGGGAGAGCGAGCCGCGAACGGGGACGCCATACGAGCGGGCAGCATAGACAATGCCATTGCCGCTGGTACCTAGAAAGCCGGAATTCATATAGCCGGCATTCCCCAGCATGACCCCGATCGTATACGGCGAAACTGTGGAGCCCGTCAGGGCAGAAAGGGCACAGGCCAGAACTGTAGGTGCGCAGCCGCTGGAGCGAAACGACACCCCATTGATGCTCGTATAAGCCCAGCCCGGATCATCCTGGCGGAAAAGCGGGACGTTGTTGAGGGTAGTCCCGGTAATATTGCCGTTTGCATCCGCAGTAAACACAGCATTAGCCAGGGTGAAGGTTCCAGTGGCTGCCGCGCCGTCGCTGCCGTAATAACAAAGGGTGCCATCGCTTTGTGAAACGAGCTTGTTTCTGGCCATCAGGCCGCTGCCCGCATCAAACGAATACCAGCGGCCGCCAAGATTCTGCCTTCCGCCGGTGTGCCGGCCGCTGGCATCATAATTTCGGGTCTGGCCGGTCTGCGGGCTGGTAAAAAGACCGGTAACGGGCGTGCCGGTATCCGGATTGAAGTAGTACCAGCAGCCGTTAATCTGCTGGTCGCCGGCCAGTTTCTGGTCGTTTTCGTCATACCAGACGACCTGGCCGGTACTGGGATCCGGGCAGAGCGAGTACATGAAGCGAGCATAGAAGCCGACGGCTTCATTGCGCCAGCCGGCATTGACCAGGGCATCGCGCTCCAGAGCATTGCTCGTAAAGTGATGGGCGCCCACCACGGCATTCGGGTTGTAGGCCCGGAAAATCTCGACGCCCTGGAACGGGTCAGAATACCAGGCAATGCCTTCATCCTTCCAGCCAACGGCAGCCAGATGATCTTTTTCGACGGCATCGGTTGTGTAGTGATGATCGCCGGCATTGGGATTGTACAGGCGGTAAACCGGAGCGGACGTATCATTTTTCGGGGCCCGCCAGCCGGTTCCCTCAAAGCTCCATCCCGCCTGGACCAGGTGGTCTTTTTCCTGGGCAGAAGGGGTATAGAAATGCTCGCCGGAGTTGGGATTGTACAGGCGGTATACCGATACCGTCTCCATTGAGGCTAGTGTCTGCTCAATCTGTGCTGCCTGGGCTGCCAGAGCTGGATCGGACTGGCCGGCATTGACGGCCTGCTCAATCTGGGCCAGCTGCTCTTTAAGCTGGTGAAGATTGGGGGTATTGCCCGGCATCAGCCCGCTTTCATAAGCCACCGGATCAGCTGGTGCCAACTCGTTTTGCATAGCCGGCTGGTCTTCAGGGACGGACAGTGCTTCTTCGGAGTTTATACGGGAAGCGCCTGCCGATCTTTCCTGCCTGTCTGCTGGAAGCTGATTCTGGCTTTCAGGCTGGCTGTCCAGCTTTGCCGGGGTATTTGTCATTGGATCCAACGGTTCGTTTACCTGCTGGTCTTGCTGCTTTTTGCGTTCATCGATCTGGCTGCCTGTCTGCTCGATCTGCACATCCAGGGCGGCTATCTGGCTTTCCAGCTCTGCCTTCTGGGCCAGACACTCGTCCAATCCCGCTGCTTCGGGGTCAGCTGGATTGAGAGCCGCGGTATCGGCCATAGCCTGGGCCGAAAGAGCTGGATCACTCAGGGCAGCATCGGCAGCGAGATTTTCCGCAATTGGCGCAGCAGGCAGTGCTGCATCAATATCCGTGTCATTCAGTTTTTGACTGGAATTGTCAAGGGCGTTTTGTTCATGAATTTCAGAGGGTTCGGTCGCGGTCTGGGTAAGGCTCGCAGCTGGGTCGGGCAGCAGTTCCGGCTGCTGGCTGGCCGGATTTTCTGGAATCGTGCCAGCCGCGGGAAGCTCTGGCAGGGCGGCCAGCTGGTTTTGCAGGGCGGTTTTCTGTTCCTGCAGCAAAGCCAGAGATTGCTCAAGCTGCTGGATCGTGCCGGCCAGTTCCTTTCCATCTTCCTGGACACTGGTGGCTGGGCCGGGATTTTCATCCGGTTCGTCCTGAGGATCTGGCCCTGTATCCAGAGCGGCTTTTTGATCCTGTTTTGCCGGCAAGCCGGCTGGCTCTGGGATCAAGTCCGCTCCGCCTTCCTGTTCCGGCTGGTTTTCTGGACCGGAATCAGAAACCAGGCCTTCCTCTGCATCCGGACCGGTATCGGGAATTTCCGGATTTTGCGCAAGGCCTGGCCGGGCGGCGAGCTTTTCGATGATGGCCTGGACCCGTTTTTGCAGGGCAGAAATTTCAAGACTGTCGGCTTCATCGCGCAAAGCGGCCGGATCTTCCTTAAACAAGGCCGAATATCCGGTGCGCAAAGACTCTTTTCCAGAATCAGCGGCCGGGTTTTCTTCCGGCTGCTCAATCCAGATGGCTTTTACGGGTGCTGAACCGGGCAGATCTTCGATGGGTTGGCCAACCGTATCCTGCTCCTGAAAGGCTTTTGCGGCTTTCTGGATCGAATCGTCTGCTGAAACCGGCTGGCAAAAAGGACCGTAAACTTCCGGCACTTTGGAGGGGGCAGGCTTTGCAAAAAGAATCCGGCCTGGCTGCAGGTTCAGATTCCGGCTGCGCCCGGCCGGCCTTGCGGCCAGCGAGGTAGAGCCGGAAAAGCCAAGGATGCTGCTTAAAAACAATGCACTGAGTTTATGCATAAATAGTCTCCTTCTCAATTCGCAAAATATCCATTGATCGTTCGATCGCTTTTCCTGCTGACCCATCGCTCCATCCAATCACCGGATAAGATCGAAGATAAACTCGATCCGACAGCACGATCCGGTTTAAAGCGAAGAGGCAATCCGTACGTACTGGCCAGTATCGCGCATGAGAAACCCGTTTTCCGGCAGGCGTGGGCGAACAGGAAATGTATATGAACTAATGATTTCATAACGCGGGATTAAAACACAATATGTGATTGTTCATGAATATTCGAAAACATTAAATTTAAGGTAAAACAGTAATAAAAAGCGACGATAAGAAGACCATCAGCCCTGCACAAGGCTGGAAGAAGGAACATCCAGAACCTGACTCCAATGGCCAAAGAAAGAGAAAAAGGTATACAATTGCGGCAGACTATGAACGATTGTCCAGAATCCAAAGACAGAAAAAACAGCCTGATGGATTCTGAACTGGAAAGGAAGGAAGAAAAACGATGACATTCTCTGAATTTGAGTACGTCCGGCCCGATAAAGAGGCTGTACTCAAAGAAATCGGGCAGCTGACTCAACGCCTGGAAACAGCAGAAGACTATGATGCTTTTTTTGCGGCATTCAAGGAAGCCAATGAGCTGTTCCGCCACATCGATACGATGGAAAACCTGGCGTACGTGCGCCATACCATTGATACGCGCGATGAATTTTACAATGGCGAATTCGACTACTTTAATGAGATCTCGCCGCTTGTTGCCAACGCCAAAGCCGGCCTGGCCAAGGCGGTGCTCGATTCAAAGTGGCGCCCCCAGCTGGAAAAAGAGATTCCTGAAACCTGGTTTTTGTTAAACGAAAACGCCCAGAAGACTGTTTCGCCCAAAATCGTGGAAGATCTCCAGGAAGAAAACCGCCTCGCTGCCCGCTACCAGAACCTGATTGCCTCAGCCCAGATCGAGTTTGAAGGCGAGACTTATACCCTGGCTTCGCTGGAAAAGAAGATGAAGGACAAGGACCGCGCAGTACGCAAAGCGGCCGCCAAAGCTTACTGGGGCTGGTTTGCCGATCATGAAAAGGAAATTGGCGGTCTGTACGACCAGATGGTCAAAGTCCGCACCCGCATGGCCAATAAAATGGGCTATGACACATACACACCGTTTGGCTATCTGCGCATGCAGCGCCTGGACTATGACCGCAATGATGTTGAAGTCTACCGTAAAAACATCCTGAAAGATGTCGTGCCGGTGTGCATGGATCTCTACCGGGCTCAGGCAAAGCGCCATGGGTATGAAGGCGATACGCTGCCGGTATGGGATGAAAAGATTGAATTTGATTCCGGTGATCCAAAGCCGAAGTATCCGGAAGAAGAACTCGTCCGCCGGGCTTTGCACATGTATGAAGAGCTTTCGGATGAAACCGGCGCGTTCTTTAAAACCATGGTCGATGGCCAGCTGATGGATCTGCAGGCCAAGCCGGGCAAGGCTGCCGGCGGATACTGCACGTCGTTCATGGATTTTAAAGTCCCGTTTATCTTTGCCAATTTCAACGGCACCAATGGCGATGTGGAAACCCTGACCCATGAAGCCGGCCATGCGTTCCAGTGCTATTCCAGCCGCGACCTGTTCCCGGTTGATGTCATCTGGCCAACGATGGAAAGCGCCGAAATTGACTCGATGTCCATGGAATTCTTCACCTGGCCCTGGATGAAGGACTTCTTTGAAGAAGATACCGACAAGTATTACTATTCCCATCTGGGCGGCAGCGTTAAGTTTTTGCCTTATGGCGTTTTGGTCGACCACTTCCAGCATGAAGTGTACGATCACCCGGAAATGACGCCGGATGAAAGGATGGCGACATGGCGCCGGCTGGAAAAGCAGTATCTGCCGCAGAAAGACTATTCCGAAATCGACTTTCTGGAACGGGGCGGATGGTGGATGCGCCAGCTGCACATCTTTATGGACCCGTTCTACTATATTGACTACACCCTGGCCCAGGTAGCGGCCCTGCAGTTCTGGTCCCGCCTGCAAAAAAAGGATCCCAAAGCTTTTGAAGACTACAAAAAGCTCTGCCAGGCCGGCGGTACCCTGCCGTTTAAAGGCCTGGTCAAGCTGGCCGGCCTGAAGGTGCCTTTTGAAGACGGCTGCCTGAAGGAGACCATGGACTCTGTCCGCTCATGGTACCAGGACAAGCTGGATGCCGATTACTGATTGAGGCTGATTGCTGGCGGGCTTCAAAATCCTGGTCCGACCGGTTTTTGAAGCGTCCAGCTTCCAAAGACAATTCCCAAAAATGCCTGGAGTGTGGCCTGCCTGCTCCGGGCTTTTTGCCGCTTAAAAGCGGAAGAAAAACCGATCTAAACGGGTTGGAAATGTCAAAGGAAATGACAGAAAAACTGCGTGAAAGCGACAAAACTGTTCGAATCCGGACCAAAATTGATGTTTACGAAAGCGCTGTTGTGCTGTATACTGGATATTACAATCTTAAACGAATACATTGATCAATTAAACAGGGCATAAAGCACTCTGATCTGGATGATCTGCCTGCCTGGCTGTCCGTTTTGAAGAGCCGGCGGGCGCTTTTTTTGCGGCTCTGGTTGATTTTCAGGCGGGAAGCCGTAATCTAAAATCAGACACGCTTCGCTTCCTTTGTCTTTTGCTTATGTCCTGCCTGCCCTGGATTCTGGTCCAGGCAGCTTGATAAGGCTGAAATCCGGAAACAGGAACAGGGAAAGGTTTTGCGAAGCGGTATTCTCAAAGATTGACTTGCGGCAGCATTCATCCTCTGCCCTGCGGTGCTCTTTTCTCTGGCCTTTTGCAAACCGGAAGCCATGGCTTCAGAAAAAGAGAAGTGTTCGCAGGGGCAATGGATGGAATCCCCAAGCGATGCGGGAGGCTGCCTGACTGGGAGGAAACTATGAAAAAGAAATACACAGCACTTGGCTGCGCTCTTGCCCTGTCTTTGCAGACGGTTGCTCCTGTTTTTGCCCGTGAAGACGTCCAGGATGTCCAGGCTCCCATGCAGGATGAAACAATGACTGCCGGCAATGGCGATATTGTTAACGAAAGCGATTTTGTGATCGTTGATCGCAAGGAAGACAGCCAGGAAATTACGCAGCGCGATGCCGTAGCGATGTATCGCCTGTACAACCCGAATTCCGGCGAGCACTTCTATACGGAAGACAAGGATGAAAAGAATGCCCTGGTGACGATGGGCTGGATTTTTGAAGGCATCGGCTGGTATGCTCCGCGCACTTCACAGACACCGGTCTACCGCCTCTACAACCCCAATGCGGGCGATCACCATTACACCATCGATGAAAACGAGAAAAATGCCCTGGAATCCATGGGCTGGATCTACGAGAAAATCGGCTGGTACTCCGACGATGCCAATGAAGTACCGGTCTACCGGCAGTACAACCCCAATGCGGAAACAGGAAGCCACAACTACACTGTGGATTCCAATGAAAACGCAGCCCTGATTAAGGCCGGCTGGAATGAAGAAGGCATCGGCTGGTCCGCTCTCTCTTTAAACTGCCCGCCGCAAAGCGTGATCCAGGAGCTGGAAAGCATGAGCGGCGAATATGAACAGCTGCTCAAGGCCAGGGCCGCCGACAATCTCAAGCTGGATGATCTGATGGACAAAGGCCTGCAGATTACCAGCCTGATCAACGCCCTGTCCACACAGTTTGAAAACCGCTACTTTCTGTTCCAGAACGGAAACCTGGTCGGCTATACAGCTAAGAATGATTCGACCATTCAGTCTTCCGGGTTAAACGGCGGCAAGGTCCTGGTGCTCCAGCCAAGGAAAAAGCGCGTCCAGAGCGCTTCGTCTTCGGCTGACTACAAGCTGCAGGGCGAGGGACTGTTTATCCGTTCGGGCAGCGGCAAGCTGCGCCTGCAGGCCGCAGCCGGAACGATTGCCAACGGCAGCCTCAACGGCAATGTGGCTGGCTATACGTACAATGAAGACCCCAACAACGCCTATGAGGAAATGTCGTCCGGACCGGCAGCCGACAACTTGATGAATGGCCATATCGTCAAGCATACCCACTATCTCAGAGCTTCGACGCCGCGAATGATGGATTTTGACTGGTACATGGATGTTGAAAACGGAACAGCCAAATACGAAAAGATTGGCGATTACTACTATGTCTGCCATTCGCCAACCATTAATGTATATTATGATTACATTCCCCAGAACCTGAACTTCTGGCCCAGCAACTAAGCGGGCTTTGTGCAGAGCTTCTGAATGAATCTTTTGCCGGACCAGCCTTTTCAGACTGGTCCGGTTTTTGCATTTTTCGCCTGAAAAAGCGGACGGCCCTGCCTTCTGTGGAAATTTAGCGGAAACATTTTAGGAAATCGAAAGAAAGAGATAGAAGTCTGCCTGTATAATGGGGCCACAAAAACTGGAAATTCCTGCCCTTCTTCCTGCAGGCTGTCCAGAGAGGAAACCAGCCAGACTTAAGTGAAAAGCAAAGAGACTGGAAGAGGACGTGGAAAAAGAGGACCTTGAAAAGGGAAGAGAGCTGGAATCCAGCGCAGTGAAAACGGAAGAAATCCGACAAGAAAGAGAAACGGAAATGAGTATGAAGAAAATCTGGAAACTGGCTGCTGTCCTGCTTGCCTTCTGGCTGGTGCTGCCCGCCGGAATCCGCCTGCAGGCAGCTGGCGTGCGGGTGATTGATGATTCCGACCTGTTTACCGACAGTGAAGAAGCCATCCTGGAAGAAGAAGCCAGCCGTATCAGCGAGAAATTCGGGACCAATGTCTTTATCCTGACCAGCGACGAATACGGCTTTTCGGATAATTACGCCAGAGACGTTGTGGAAGAATACGGGCCCGCCAACTATCCCGCCGGCTATGTGGCCTACTGCATCGATATGGGCGACCGGTCGTACTGGGTCGATGCGTATGGGGAGAGGGAACGCAGCTATTTTACGCAGTCCAAAACCGACGCGATTGCCGAAAGGGCCTTTGACGATCTGCGCGATGGCGACTTTTTCGGATCCGCCCGGGCCTTTCTGGACAAGACCGAGCGCAATTTCAAGGTGGCTACCTCAAGCATGGGTCCTTTTGCCAAGCTGTTTGTCTACCCGGCCCGTACCCTGGTCGCCGGAATCATTGCTTTGATTATTGCCCTGGCCAGTGCCGGGATCATGACGTTTTCAAAAGTCCGCAAGCATGCGGACAAGAATGTGCGCACGGAGGCCGATGAATACCAGGGCGGCCTGAACCTGACGGACCGCTCGGATATTTTTGTCCGTTCCTACCAGACCCGGGTACGCCGGCCCAGGCAGACAAGTTCCGGCGGCGGATTTGGAGGCGGAGGCGGCAGTGCCGGCCACACCGGAAGCGGAGGTCATTTCTGATGGAATACAAATGCCCGAACTGCGGGGGCGAACTGCATTTCGATCCCCATATTCATAAACTGAAATGCGATTTCTGCGGCAATACATATGAGATCAGCCAGTTTGAAGATCATCCGGTTCATTCGGATCACCCAGAGGCAGTGCCCGGGGAGGCCGGGCAGCCGGAGCAGAGTGCGGCAGACGCCGGTTTTGAGAAGGCAACGGATGATTCAACGGAAATCAAGGAAGATCTGGTGGTCTATTCGTGTCCGCACTGCGGCGCTGAAGTGGTCACCGATAAAAATACGGGAGCCACTTCCTGCGTGTTCTGCCATACCCCCATGGTCATTGAGGAAAAGGCAGAAGGGAAATTCCGGCCGCAGAAAGTCATTCCCTTTGAAATCGATAAAAAGCAGATTGAACAGCTGTATGAAGACTACATCAAGGACAAGCCGTTTTACCCGAAGGAATACTCCAAGGCCAATGTCATTGAAAAGATCCAGGCCATCTACCTGCCGTTCTGGCTGTTTGATCTGCATATGAAAGGCCATCTGCAGGCTACCGGCGAACATACCCACACGTTTTATGCCGGTGACTGGATTGTCACCAACCACGATGTGTTTGCGATCAGCCGGGCCGGGACCCAGTCCTACTTCCGGATTCCGGTCATCGCCTCGTCCAAGACACCCAAAGATGCCATGGATTCGATTGAGCCTTACGACTATTCCAAGCTGCAGGACTACAATCCGGGCTATCTGCCCGGCTTTCTGGCCCAGCGCTATGACCTGGACGACAAACGGGTCCGGGAGTTTTCCCGCAAGCGGGCGGAAAATTCCTTTAACCAGGCCATGACCAGCACGATTGGCGCTTATGAAGGACTGCGCCTGACGGGCGGCGACATGGCGCCGGTTTCGGTCAGTGCCCAATATGCCCTGATGCCGGTATATATGCTGTTTATGGATTATGATGCCGATGAAGACAAGCTGATTGCCATTAACGGCCAGACCGGCAAAGTGGTCGGCAATGTACCGGTGGACAAGCACAAGCGAAACCGCTATTTCCTGCGCTGGTTTTTAATCCTGGCTGTGATCTTCCTGGCTGTGGCCCTGGCAATTTTGCTGGCGATTGACTGATGAATGTGCAAAAGAAATCTGTGCATTGAAATCCATGAAGTAAAATTCATGAAATGAAAGAACCGGATTTCAGGCCCAAAAGCCTGGCAAAGAATCATTGATGATCCTGAGCCAGGCTTTTTCAGTTACCGCCAGCTGCTGGTGTCTGGGCGACCTTGCAGCTCGTTTTGTATTTCGCCGTGCAATCGTTCTGCTTTTCGAG
>Belle_p2__coassemble_1816_pt1 | contig 20029 bp, 14 predicted proteins | sample Belle_p2__metabat2_high_PE_032 | metagenome-assembled genome bin Belle_p2 | reverse complement strand
GCTCTGCCCATTCAGTCGGGGTCTTCTGGCCAGAGGATAAAATGCAAAGCAGGAATTTTCCTGGATTCAAGCAGATCCCAGCTGGATCTGCTTTTTTTCTGTCTGCCATGTCCGATCTACAGGAACAGGCAGCTTACCCATTGCGTAAGCCGCCTGTTTTAAATTGATCTATTATTGAATTTCACAAATTTCATTCGGTTCTTCCTCCGTTAATGGATGGACCGCCCTGTTCTTGCCAAAGCAATAAACTTTTTCTAGAGGCGGACAGATCGGCTGCGGCGATGGACAAAGCTGCCAGATGGAATGGAATTCCAGACGACCGCCCCAATGACGATCGCGGCGCCAAGCAAGGAAAGACCGGAGAGCTGTTCATAGCCGGCCAGAGCTACGAGTGTCGGGTTGAGAACCGGCTCGATTGAGCTGATCAGGGCTGCTTTGAGCGGGTCAATCAGGGCCGTTCCCAGCGAGAAGAACACGTAAGCCAGTCCAACCTGGCAGGCACCCAGCCAGATGATCGAAAGCGTATTGGGCAAAGTCCAGGGGCAGGAAAAAGCCATCCAGCCAAAAGCCAGCATCGAAACGATCTGGCCCAGAAAGACTGAAGACATGGCGTCTCCGCCTTTCAGGGAATTGATCATGAAAAGGATGGCATAGAAAAAGCCGGAGACCAGTGCCAGCATATCCCCTAAAACATGGCCGGTCGAAAGCGAGTCAAGAAAGAAGCAGAGAATTCCGGCTGCAACCAGCAGCAGGACAAGCAGCTCTTTGCTGGAAGGCTTTTTGCGAAAAAGGACCAGGTTAAACAGCACAATCCAGACCGGACAGGAAAACTGCAGCACAATTGCATTGCCGGCTGTAGTCTGCTGGTTGGCCATGACAAACAAGGTCGTCATGGCTGCATAGGAAACAGCTCCCAGCAGGGTCACCCGGTTTAGCACCAGCTTGTGATGACTTGCCAGCATAAAGGCGCCCACAACAATCCCGCCAAACAATGACCGGGCTCCATTAATGGCCAGTGCCGGCCAGTCGCACCATTTCAGAACCAGTCCGCCGGTCGCAAAAAAGAGCGAAGCCAGCAGCATGTAAATAACGCTCCGCGTCTGTCTTCTTTCCGCTATGATCTCTTTCATTCTTCCTTCTCCTGTCTGCATCTGTTTTTTCAGCATCATTTCCGGTTTTGATACCGGAATCACCTGAAAAGCTTAATCCGGCAGAAGAGCTGTGGCAAAAAAATCGGATGCGTACCGTGATCTTTTCCCAATTCCATCTGAAATTTCGTACATTTGGCCGCCTTCCTTTCGCTTTCATCCTTAAATCCTCCATGTTTTTAAATTGTGACATGGATACTGTCAAAAGGAATGCTAGATTAACAATGTAAAGAAACAGCAAGCGCCAGACAGCTTACAGCGTTCAAAAGAAGAACATTTTTACACGACACCAGAGCAGAATAATCTGCATCAAGAACAAACAAAGAGAAGGGATGATTATTGCTGTTTTGTCTGAACGCAGTTCATACTTTATACAGATAGAAGATATCTCAGGCGGTTTTTCATCTGAGCAGACCTTACGTTTGATGCTCTCTTTTCATTCCGGATTTCAGCTGTTCCTCAATAAGCAAAACTCAGTCGGCTTTTGTTCTTTTCATCATCCGTATCCTCCAAACTTTTCAATCAAGTTTAGATAAATGATGTCAGAAACTTTGACTGGGTTCAAAATGCCCTTTTGACGCTCTTGTATTAAGTCCTTAGAACTCTCAGGAGCGTAATCCTTATCTCACTGCCGGTATCTGCCTTTTTCTATAAAAAAACCTGCCGAAGCAGGTTTTGAAGATTTGGTTTGTTAATAATTATCAATAAATTTATATCGCCTTATTTTGTATTTACTGGGCAGAATCAATCTGCAGGCAAATGATGAAAGCTAAAGCGGCAGGTGGGTTATTGGGCGTCGGCAACGGCCTGTTTTACAAATTCGAAGACTTCAGCTTCAGGGCGTTCGCCGCTGGTTTCAGCCACTGCTGAACCGTTAACAAACATCACAAGGGTCGGAATCGACTGGACATCGTATTCATTGGCAAGATCTTCAAAAGTGTCGATCTCAGTCTGGGCTACAACTACGCCGTTTTTGTTGAGGGCTTCGCTGGCCGCTTCCAGCACGGGATAGAAGGCTTTGCAATGGGGGCACCATGAAGCATAGAACTCCATCAGCACATACTGGCTGCCATTTACGATTTCATTAAAATCTTCATTACTGGTTACTTGTTTAATCATGATCAGATACCTCCTGTATCTATTACCAGTATAAAGGTCTTTTGACTCCAACCCGTATTGTCCTGCCCGTGCAGGCTGTGTGAAATAATGGCGCGATTTGCTCATACCTAAAGGCACTTCAGGCATTCCGGGCCTTTTGTGCATCCGTTTACATGCTCATCCCGTTTTCGAAGGCTGCCAAGCCCGTTTATCCCACTTAAAACGCATGGTTCAGAAGTACTGTGTGTCAAGAGACGCAGAGGCCGCCTGTCAAAATCAGTGAAGAACAAGGCGAATGAGCTTGTCCATCCAGTCCTTGCGGTTGTTGTAGCGCATCGGCAGATCGAGCCACTGGGCTTTTTCCATTACGGCTTTGGTGTGCGAGAACGTCTCAAAGCCCCATTTGCCATGATACTGGCCCATGCCGCTGGCGCCCATGCCGCCAAAAGGCAGGTTATCGCTGGTCAGCTGGACAATCGTATCGTTAATGCAGCCGCCGCCATAGGGCTGGATGCGTTCGACATAGTTTTTATGCAGGGCATTGCGGGTAAAGAGATAGAACGCCAGGGGTGTGGGCAGGCTGGCAATTTTCTGCATCAGGTCCTTGAAGGAAGAATAGGTCAGGATCGGCAGGATCGGTCCGAAAATCTCTTCCTGCATGATCGGATCATCCCAGCTGACGCGAGTCATGACTGTCGGTTCGATCTGTAAAGTCGGGCCGGAGGCGCTGCCGCCATAGACGACTTTTTCCGGATCAACGAGTGTGAGCAGATGCTCATAGCGCTTTTCATTAATGATCCGGCCGATGCATTCCGGATTGGGATACTGTTTCTTGATTTCTTTTTCCAGGCAGGCTTCAAAGCGGTCGGCCACTGATTCATGCACGACCACATAATCCGGGGCCACGCAGGTCTGGCCGGCATTGAGGAACTTGCCAAAGACAATCCGCCTGGCGGCCAGGGCCAGGTTGGCTGATTCATCAACGACCGCCGGTGACTTGCCGCCCAGCTCAAAAGTAGCCGGTGTCATGTGCCTGGCGGCAGCTTCATAGACAATCGAGCCCAGATTCTTGCCGCCGGTAAAGAAGATGTAGTCAAACTTGAGCTGGAGCAGGGCACTGATTTCTTCATGGCCGCCCTGGACGGTAAAGACATAGTCCGGCTCAAAAATCGAGGAAATCAGGCTGGCAATGGCCTGCGAAGTGTGTTCAGCCGCATGACCGGTTTTGACAATCGCCGTATTGCCGGCGGCAATGGCTTCAGCCAGCGGTACCATCACCAGCAAGAACGGGTAGTTCCAGGGGGCCATGATCAGCACGTTGCCATAGGGGATGGGAATCGTTTTGGATATTGCTGGAAATTCATGAAGCGGCGTGTAGTGAAGCTTCGCCTTGGCATTGCTTTCCAGATGGCGCATCTGCCAGTCAATGGCCGAAAGGGTCAGGCCGATTTCACTCATATAGCTTTCGCTGGCCCCTTTGCCAAGATCCTTGTACAGGGCTGCTTCAATTTCCTTTTCACGAAGCAGGATGGCGCCTTTTAAAAGCTTGAGGGCCCGCTTGCGAAAATTCAGCTCATGCGTCGCTCCGCTCTTGAAAAAGCGCTGCTGGCTTTCCAGCACGGCCGCAAAGGACAGGCCGGAGGGTTCCGGCTGGGCTGTTTCAATTTCCGTATTTTTACTTTCCGAAGGCTGGGCTGCATGCTTCATCTGGTAGCTTTGCATCTGCAGGTCCGCCTGCATCGAATCGCTGTTTTCCATAGTTTTCCTCCTGAACTTGCCAGATTCATCTTTGCCTGGCCTGAAATCCGTTTTTAAATACGATAAATCAAGCCGGGAATGGGAAGGGAGTTCTGGCCGGGATATCTCTATTGTAATCCTGAACCTGTCCTCTTTTGCCTGCAGCCGTTTCAATTCCCTCTCCTGCCCGTCCAAAGCCAGCAGCCGCAAAGCCGAACAGTCACGCCAAGCCAAAAACGCTCCCGGTTCTTCCGGGAGCGCCTTTTGTTTAGCCTTTTGTTTACAGAGGAGAATCAAATTCATCCTTTACAGACAAGTCCTGAATCCCAGATGGCAGATCGGGATAACCGGTGAATGTTCATTCAGTAATTATCCATTCCTTATTCAGGCTGCATTCCCTTTATTATTTCCGCCTGGATTTAGCCGTTGTAGGGGATGAAATCCGATTTGGCTGCACCGCAGTATGGGCAGGTCCAGTCTTCAGGCAGATCAGCAAACGGGGTATTGGGAGCGATTCCGTTTTCCGGTTCGCCGACTTCCGGATCATAGATGTATCCGCAAAGCGTGCACTGATACAGGCCGCCCAGGTCCTTGATCTCTTCTTTGGAGCCCTGGATCTCTTCAACCAGCATCGGCAGGACTTCATTCATGTCGCCTACAATGCCATAGTCCGCATTCTTGAAAATCGGGGCGTTTGGATCAGTATTGATGGCTACAACTGTCTTGATCTTTTCCATGCCTTTTAAATGCGGCTTGCTTCCGGAAATACCGGCAGCAATGTAGAGATCCGCATTGTCGGCTTTCTGGCCGGACATGCCGATAAAGCGGTCCATGCCGATAAAGTGGTGTACTTCCGCTGCCGGACGGCTTCCGCCAATGGCCATTCCGAGTTTCTTGCCCTGTTCAATGGCCTTGTCGGCATTTTCTTTCGTTTCGGCACCCTGGCCGATACCCAGGATTTTCCTGGCTTCACGGATCGGGGTGTTTTCATCTTCCGCTTTCGAGAAATCAAAGTCGTTTTTCAGGATGGAAGCCAGCTTGTGAACCGATTCCTTGAGAGTCAGCTCGTCGATAATCTGCTGCTTGCGGCCGCCGGTTTCCTTGGCAATTTCCGCCTGGGCTTCTTTCTTGGCAGCCCGTTTGAGCTTGCCCAGGATATGGCTGGCGATGACCACTTTCTGGATTTCGTTGGTGCCTTCATAGATCGTTGTGATCTTGGCATCGCGATAGCGGCGCTCAACACCCATGCCTTTCAGATAGCCGCTGCCGCCAAAGATCTGCAGCGCATCATTGCACACTTCCAGGGCGATGTCGGAAGCATACAGCTTGGCCATAGCCGCATTCATCGAATACGGCTCATGGTTTTCCTTCATTTCGGCGGCCTTGTAAACGAGCAGGCGGGCTGCTTCCAGCTTGGTAGCCATCATGGCAAGCTTAAAGGAAACGCCCTGGTTAACACCGATCGGGGCGCCAAACTGGACGCGTTCCTTGGCATATTCCAGTGCCTCTTCATAAGCACCCTGAGCAATTCCCAGAGCCTGGGCAGCGATACCGATACGGCCGCCATCCAGGGTCGCCATGGCAATCTTGAAGCCCTGGCCTTCGAGGCCTAACAGGTTTTCCTTTGGAACTTTGACGTTTTTAAAGCGCAGTTCGGCGGTGGAAGAAGAGCGGATGCCCATCTTGTTGTAGTGATCAGAGAAGGTAAATCCTTCCATGCCTTTTTCGACGATAAAAGCGGAAATGCCGCGGGTGCCCTTGCCGGGAGTCGTTACCGCAAAGACAACATATGTATCCGCAATCGGGGCATTGGTAATAAAGATCTTCTTGCCGTTGAGGATGTAATGATCGCCTTCCAGCACGGCTGTCGTTTCGGTTTCGCCTGCATCGCTGCCGGCATTTTCTTCAGTCAGGCCAAACGCAGCCAGCTTTTCGCCGGAAGCTAACGGCTTCAGGTATTTTTCTTTCTGTTCTTCCGTGCCAAAAGCAGCAATCGGATATGTTCCTAAAGAAGTATGGGCTGACAGGATAACACCCACACCGCCGTCCACGCGGGAGAGTTCTTCTACCGCTATGGCATAGGAGAGCACGTCATCGCCGGCGCCGCCGTATTTCTTTTCATAGGGCAGGCCCATAATACCGGCTTCCTTCATCTTTTCAACAAATTCGTGCGGGAACTTGTTGTTTTCATCCAGATCCATGGCAATAGCCGGAATATTGGCTTCCGCCAGATCTCTTACCTTTTTTCTGAGTTCTTCATGTCTCGCATCGGTCTGAAACTGCATACACATCTGTGCCTGGAACCCTCAGGTTCCAGTTTCCTTTCCAGTGGTCTCCACACACTTTGCCAGCCGTCTGGCTCTTCCTGATGGCGATCCGTTTAATCGGGGGTTGTTTTTGTCATGAGTATATGATACATAGCAAGCAGCATGACCGGAAAACTGCTTTTAAAGTCATGCCGGGCAATTGATGAAATCCTTTAAATATCTTGATATTGCAAATTCTTTCTTTGATTCATGCTGTCTTTTAAGATTTCATCTGCCAAGATCGCCCTGTACAAAGCAAAACGGCTGTTTTACTGTTTTATGATACCAAAGATCGCGTCATTTTAACCCCTTTCAGCTGGTTTGGTTTTTCACAAACAAGGATTTTTTCCAGGCGGCAAAAGGCGTGTTCTTTCCATGCCACACAGCCTGTGAAAAACGCTCCAGCGAAGATCCGGGGCTGTTTCAGCTGTGTTCTTTGAGATCTGTGAGGTTCTATGATGTCCGTTGATGCCGGGTGATCTTGTATACTGTCTGAATTATCTGCCCTGCCGCTGACACTTTTTGGGCGGATCTTCTGGACAATCGGCCATATAAAAAGTCCCGGATTCCGGGACTTTTGTGTATTCATTTTTAAATTTGTTTTCAGGTTTGCCTGGAGTGAATTTACTTGGCCTGGGCAGCGTTGATAAAACGCATCAGGCCAGCTTCATCCATGTATCCGGCAGTAGCCAGAACCGGCTTGCCGTCCTTGAAGAAAACCAGAGTTGGAACGGACTGAACATTGAAAGCTCCAGCCAGGTCCTGATGCTGGTCGATATCTACTTCAGCAACTCTTACTTTGCCGTCCAGCTTTTCAGAAACAGTTTCCAGAACCGGGTGCAGCATTTTGCAAGGTCCGCACCAGGTCGCGAAGAAGTCAACGAGAACTTCTGGATACTGGTTTACGATTTCTTTGAACATATCGACGGATTCAACATGACGAATAGACATAAGAAACACCTCTTTCTGTAATCAGTGTAGCCAATCCAAATAGGACAAGCACACTTTATGCCCGCATCAGCCGGCGTCGTTTTCACTGATATGAAGCAGGCTTTCGGTCTCATCGACCAGGGGGTTGGACTCCTTTTTGCCAGGCTTTTCTGTCTCATGGGTGGTCCGCTCTGGATCAGCAGCCAAAGGTTTGGCAGGGCCGGATCCATCCGGTGGGGTGCCCCCGGAAGCCTTGGAGGCCTGGATCTTGGCCATTTTCCTTCCCTGGATCTCGGCCAGGTAGTCCTTGAAGATTTTGTAGAGCGAAGCCATCAGCGGAACGCCAAGGATCATGCCCAGTACCCCAAAAAGCGTACCGCCAACAACGATCGTAATCATGACATAGATTCCCGGCAGGCCGACCTTGTTGCCGATAACCCGCGGGAAGAAGACATTGGATTCGATCTGCTGGATAATGCACAGAAAGATCAAAAAGATCAGGCACTTGGTCGGTGAGATCGTAAAGATAATGAAGGCACCGATGCCGCCGCCAATAAACGCTCCGACCATCGGGATCATGTTGATGACGCCAACCAGGATACCGATCATCGTCGCATACGGCAACCGCAAAATAAGCATACCAACAATGCACATCGAGGACAGAATGCACGCTTCAATAATTTCCCCGACAATAAAGGACTTGAAGGACTGGTTGATGATGCGCAGGTTGCGGGTCAGGTGTACCCGTTTTTCCCGGGGCATAAACAGGTCGGTCAGGTTGTAGTAGTCTTTGACAAAGCGCTCTTTTTCCGAAAGAACATAAGAGGCAAAGACAACCATGACAAACAGGTTGACAAAGCTGCCGACAAAAGAGGAGACCAGGTTCATGGTGGAATCCATCATGCTGTCGCTGGACGATCCGCCCTTGGTAATAAAGCGCAAAATCGTCTCAAACGTCTGTTTCCAGTCGATCTTGGCGCCCTTGAAAATCGAAGCCAGGTCCGGGTATTTCTTGAGCAGCTTCTGGAACAGATCATCGATTTCCGTAAAATAGGTCGGTGCTTCTTCCGTCAGCATCCGGATCGCATTGATCAGGTTTGGAATAACAATTGACAGGATCAGCACGATAATGCAAAGCGCCACCAGAAACGAAGCTGTAATGGCCAGCCCCCGGGCATTCTTCTTTAAAAAAGGATGCGTGCTTTTGCGAAGCCTTCGCTCGACCGGATCCATAATCAGATTCAGGATGAAGGCTAAAGCCGCACCGCCAAGCAGCGAAGAGATCGCCTTGAGCAAGAACTGCAGGCCGCCGACCACATAAGAGAAGTTGGTAATAAAAAGGATGGCAATAACTACGATAATCCCGGCCATCCACAGGGTTTTATACTTTCTGAATACTTGCATGGACCATCCTCAGTTTGTACTCATGAAAGCGACTGCCCGGAAAGATACTGCTTTAAAGCCCATATCCCGCCTGCCAGCAAAATGGCAGCGAGAATGAGCAGCCATGGATTTCCCTGGAACATTGCCGCAATAGAAACTGCGCAAGCCGCAAACATCAGCAGGAAGCAAAGCCATCCCGCTTTTTTTCGATCTAGCCTGTTCATGATGATAAACTTCCTTTCCATTTCAATCATCTTATCATTTCCTGTCAGTTTTCCTTTTTTCCTCTCCCGAGTTTGGCCTGCAGGGCGCTTTTTTGCCCCAGGGATATGGTCAGTTTCATACATTTGCCCAGAGCATCCGCAGCACTTTTGACTGCCGCCTGTCTTTACGTCCAGCCCGACATCTCTGAAAATAACGATAAGAAACAAAGGCAGAAAGATTATGATGAAGCCTGAAGACAGCAAAGAAAACCTGAAGAAGGTCGAAGTAAGCTTCACAAATACGAAGAAGTCCGAAGAAAGCCATATAAACACAAAGAAGACTGAAGAAGTTCGAAGAAAACCAGGGAAATACGAAGACGACTGAAGAAGCTCGAAGAAATTGGAAGACTGCTGAGGACATTCAAAGAAGGATGAAGAAGTTCATAGAAGCTCAGGGAAGCTAAAAAAGGAATGCTCTTTTCCTTTGCTGGCCATCGCATAGTACTGAACGAAGCAGGAGCTGCTATTTTGAGAAGCAATTGGCCGACAAAAAGGTAAAATTATGGTTTTTCATGTATTTTAAAGAAATTGTGCCTACAATTATAGCCGATACTGTAGTGAACAAACTTATGCCGGCCATATCGATGGCCAGCCGGCTTTGCAGACAGATTAGAAAGGGGAGATCTGCTTATGCTTACGCCGCCGCCCATTCCAGTACAGCCGCCCGTTTTTCATGCGGCCAGCCTGCCGCCGATTCCGAGGCAAAAGCGGATCAGGAGTACCTCGCATCATCGCAAGTCCACCCGCTTTACGCTTTTGATGATTGCTGTTCTGATTATCGGATCGCTTTGCGCCACGCTTTTTATTGATCATGCCAAAAGCAGCCATTCACTGGGCCTGAGCAATGAACAGCTCAGCCAGCGCATCGCCGCTTCCGCCCAAAAGTATGGAATCGCCGATCACACTGCCCAGCTGCAGGCCATTGTCAAAGTCGAATCCAATGGCAGAAGCGAAGACATCTTCCAGTCCAGCGAATCGGCCGGCCTGCCGCCCAACACCCTGGGCCTGGATGAATCGATCGACCAGGGGGTTGCCTACTACAAAAGTCTGCTGGAAAAAGCCAGCCAGCTTGGCGTGGACCAGGATGCCGTATTCCAGGCCTATAATTATGGAAGCGGCTATCTCGATTTTGTCGCTCAGCATGGCGGCCACCATACCCAAAAACTCGCTGAAGAATTTTCCAAAGCCTATTCGGGAGGAAAAATCGTGGCCTATCCCAACCCTGTCGCCATTGAAACCAACGGCGGCTGGCGCTATGACTATGGAAACATGTTTTATGTGGAACTGATCCACAACGTCCTGTAAGCTTCACCGCCGCCTCGTATTCAGCTGGCCAGCTGACCATGAAGCCATCGAGCAGCCCAAAGGTGCAGTCCTCATGCCTCCAGATGGTTGGCCGTTTATGATTTGAAGATAAAGCCGGAAGCCGGAATCTATTTCCGCCTTCCGATTTTTTTGCGCCTGCCGTAACACTGCCGTAACAGAAAAACCCCGGAATGCTGCAAAGGACAAAATTCCGGGGAATGATTTTTATCAATTATGTAGGATCAAAGTCAGCTATTGATCAGCTTCCTGAAACTCGTGATTTCCATCCTGGATATTGGGCGCCTGGCTGGCATCTGCGCCAGATGCTCCATCCGGATAGGAAGGCTGGGTTGAGTATTGCGGATAATAGGGCGTTTCATCCGGTTCTTCCGGATAAACCGGGTAGGTTGGTTCCGGTTCGGGCTGATCGTAAGCTGGCTGATCGTAAGCTGGCTGCTCATAGCCGGGGTATTCAAACTCATTGGTGACTGATTCTTCACTCGACTGATCCTGCGCAGAATGATGCCGGTTATGGCGTGAGCTCTGGCTGGACACGTCTTCGCTGGCAGGCTGCTGGCTGCTGGTGGTATCGATCGTCTGGCCATCCAGGACATCGTCGATCAGATTTCTGGCCTGTTCTACCTGGGCTTCATTGGTCAGGGTCACCGAGGCATAGTTGCCAAGCGAAGAGCAGTACATCGTATCGGAATCGCCGCTTAAGGCAAAGCTCTGGATGTTCCAGTCCGGGAAGCTGCTGATTTCAAGACCGATCAGCGCCTTGATCTGGCGGGAGGGCATGTTGGTGGTAAAGGCCGTCGAAAGCGCCCGGATAAAGCCCGGGTAATAGACGACCATGGACGGCGACATCATCTTGTTAAGCAAAGCTTTCATGACAATCTGCTGGTTGATGACCCGCTGGTTATCGCCAGCCACATACGCATGGCGCTCGCGGGCAAAAGCCAGAGCCCGTTCGCCTTCAAGATGGTTCATGCCCGCTTCAACACCTTTGGTGCCGTTGGCATAGAACGTATCGACTTCCAGGCCGGGTTCAACTTCGACATCAATGCCGCCGATCGCATCGACAATATTGATCAGCGAGGAGAAGTTGACGCGCACCGTGTAGTTGATATCGACATCCATGAAATCTTCAATGCTGGATTCCGTCGTTCCGATGCCGTAAATACCAGTATGGGTCAGTTTGTCAGGCGCGCCATCCACTGCGGCACAGGCGGTCGCATTCTTCTTGCAGGAGATCGTCAGGTATGTATCGCGGGGAATAGATACCATCAGGATCTGGTGGGTACCCGGATTGACGGTGACCAGCATGTTAACATCAGAGCGGGAAGTCGGCGAGAGGTTCCCGTAGCTGTCCGAGCCGGAAATCAGCACGGTAAACGGATCCTTAGTCACATCCGCGACCGGATCGGCCGGATTTTTCATTTCTTCCGGCACTGGTTCATAATAAATATACTGATCGACAATATTGGTAAACGTCGTCAGGGCATTGTATTTATTAAAGTCATTGGCAATATCCAGGATTTCTTCGTGGAACTGCTCCGGGAAGACAATCGCGTCGACTTCATTGGCGTATAAGGCATCGACCAGCGTATAGGGATCCGCATATTCCTGCGTCTCCGGCTTGCCGCCCTCGCTGGCCAGCTGCTCTAAAGCGCCGCGCGTTCCCTTTTCATCCTGAGCCGTAATGACACCGACTACCTTGCCGTTGAGTTCGGAAGGCTTGGTGATGTTGGATTCATGCATCGCATAGGTTGTTACCGACATGGCCATCTGGTTGAGCACATCAGCGGAGTTGAGGACACTGTCATCCTGGCTATTGCCGGATTCATCCGAATCGCCCCCGCCGGAGACCATCGTGAAGAAATCACCGGTCTGCTCCAGGTAGTAGCCGCCAAAACCGCACACGCAAACCATCGCCAGGCTTAAAACAATGACAATTGCCTTGGTCCAGTTGTGCTCAAAGCGCCGGATCAGCAGGCAGGCAAACAGGGTGACCAGTACGGCCAGAACGCCGCCGCCAATCATGAGCTGGGTGCTGGAGAAAATGCCGATCTGGATGGCTTCATAAACCAGGAAGCCGGCTGCCCCGATTAAAAGGAATACAAAAATCCAGGACAGAACTGTCATGATTTTTGACTGCGAGCCCAAACCTCGTCTTGACATGAAAACCCTCCTTTATCGAACAGAACTGCGTGTCGGAAAACAGCTGTAAAAAATGCTTATAATATCTTAGCATACGGGATTCACGAATGACGAACACTGTCAAAAGACTGCCCTCATCCTTTCGCATTTTTCCAGAATACCACCCGAAAACAAGAGATGAATCCTTACCGGCAGATCCCTGGCAAATCCCGTCTTATCAAACCAGCATGATAAGCCGTTTTCAAGATCCTGCCAATACATCCCGACATTCTTACACAAATGACTGAAAATCCGCCGCTTTTCAAGGCTCTCTCTGGCCCTGTTCCCACAAAAAAGCGGCAGGAATTCCCGCAAAGTACCCTGTCAGGCCATTAAATTACAGCTGTTTTAAAAGATTGTCTGCCGCAGACAGCCCAGGCCTTCTCAATAAGAGATAAAGCCGCAAAAGATCAAACCGCAGCAGCCGGCCAATGAAAAGTGCCGCTGCTTATTTTCCTGAAAGGAGACCCCCATGAAAATTCTTGATTTTGGATCGCTCAACCTGGATGTTCTTTTCCGGGTCGATCATTTTGTAAAGCGCGGCGAAACGCTCAAAGCCGCATCGACTGCCGTTTCCTGTGGCGGCAAAGGCCTCAACCAGGCTCTGGCCGCAGCTAAAGCCGGATGTGAAGTGTACATGGCCGGATGTACCGGTCAGGATGGAAACATCCTGCTCGAAACGCTGCGCCAGGCCGGCGTAAACTGCCGCCATGTCCGCCAGCTGCAAAATGCCAACACCGGGCAGGCGATCATCCAGAACGATCCTTCCGGCGACAACTGCATCCTGCTTGATCCCGGGGCCAACTGCTGGGTTGACCCTTCCCAGATTGATGCGGTACTGGATTTTTTTGAAGCCGGTGATATCCTGCTTTGCCAGAATGAGATTTCCTGCATGGATGAACTGCTTGAAAAAGCCGCCAAAAAAGGCATGACCATCTGCTACAACCCGGCGCCAATGACTGAAGAGACAAAAGCCCGCAATCTTGATTCCATCGCCTGCCTGGTTGTCAATGAATGCGAATGCCGCCAGCTGCTGGATCTTGAAGAGCAGCTGCCCCAGATCCTGGTCCAGGAATTCATGCGCAAGTACCCCGATACGGCTTTGCTGCTGACACTAGGCGAAGCTGGAGCGATTTATTGTGACAGGCAGGTAATCTGCGAGGTGGAAGCCTGCCCGGTAGAAGCCATCGATACGACCGGTGCCGGCGATACCTTCATCGGCTATTTTGCCAGTGCCAGGGCCAATGGTTCCTCCATTGAAGAAGCACTTCGCCTGGCTACTGCTGCCTCGGCCCTGTGTGTGCAGAAGCAGGGCGCAGCCGATTCCATCCCATCCAGAGCCCAGGTGGATTCCTTTCTGGAGCGAACCTCCATTCCTGTCTCCATCTGGCCCCGGTTCACTCTCTGAAACCTGAACAAAAGATCCGGATCAAGACAGCTGCAGTTTGAGGCCGTCTGTTCCGGATCTTTTTCTGTTTCCTTTTCAAGAAAGATAAAAATCATCATATAAGTCTTCAAAATTCACTTTTTCAAAAAAATCAAAGAGAGCCGTTCTCCATCGGACTATATACAAACAGTCAGGATCATCTGCCATTTCTTTAGTTACTCCCTTTCGCTAACCGAACGTCCTTGGTTATTAAACCAAAGCTCCATCCATGAGGCGAAAAATGAATTTGTGCAGGATCCTGCTCCCATCACCATTGTCTCCTGAAACCGGGACTGATCCATACCAGCTTTTTCCATCTTTAGACCCGCTGTGGAGCAATGGGCAAATACGATAAATAAGAGAGATGCTGTCAAAATGAATGAGCATCTACCAAGCTAAATCTCTATGCCTGTAAATAATATCTGCAGGTTTTGAATATGTAAGAAACTCTAAAGACAACCGGATAGCTTTTTTCTTTTTTTTACGAGAAACTTTTTTCCGCAGCCAGAATAATAAAAAGCCTTCAGGTATTTACTTGCACAAGTAATTGGCCTGAAGGCTTTGATTTCAAATTGGTGGAGCGTAATGGACTTAAACCAATGACCTCCGGTCTGAAACAGACCGGCGCTCTATCAGCTGAGCTAACACCCCATAGAGTTTGTGCATTTCCAGGCCATTCATTGAAGAGCGCCTCTTTTCGAATGCGTCATTATCCTACCATTCTGTTTTGCAGCAGGCAAGTATCGCAATCATCTTTTCCGTGTGAAATTTCCGCGATATTTTCGAATAAAATCACTTTATCCGCCGCTTTTGTCCCGTTATTCGCTCAGCGCTGGCGGGTTATAGGATCCCTGAAGCAGCCAGTGCTGGCTGCTTCACTTTTGCTGTTTCACTTACTATCCTGTTTCACTTTTTCATCCCGTTTCGCAAGGTTCTTTGTGTATACCTGGTAAAGGCATACATGACTATGAACAGAGCAGATTTTCCAGGGCCTGGCGGTCTATAATTTCGATCTTCTTCCCTCTGGCTTCAATCAGTCCCTGCTCTTCGATCTGCTTCAGTTCCCGGTGGAGGGATGGCCGGGAGACATTGAGTACCTGCGCCCATTGGGTCATGGATCGGGGCAGCTGGACGCTGGAAGTGCCGTTTTGCAGGGATTCAGTAAGCAGGTAACAGGCAATTTTCTGCCTGATTCCATGATAGGAAAGCAGTTCCAGCCGCTGATGGAGCAGGTAGGTGATCGAAGCAATTTCCTGCAGCGCGTTTCTGGACAGCTGTTCATCCTGGGCTAAAAGCCGCAGGTAATCATCGCGATGGATCAGCAGCACTTTCGTCTCTTCCAGAGCCGCTACCCCAAAAGGATATTTTTGCTGGAAGGAAAGGGCGGCGGCCGGCCCGATCACATCTCCTTTTTTGCGGATTGTCACGTTAACTTGATTGCCATTGCCAAAAAGCTTATAGGACTGGACACTGCCTTTGAGGATAATGCCAATCCACTCCGCCTGGGCAAAGGGCTGGAACAGGGTTTCGTCTTTTTCATAGCTGCGAATATGGTATGGAATACCGGCCAGCAGTTCTGCGATTCTCTCGCGGGCAATTCCTTGAAACAGGAAGCTTTTTTCCAGAACATCCAGAAGCATTTCGTTTCCTCCCCTCAATTCTTCACAAATATATCACGTTTTTTCTTTCGAAAGTGTATCTGTTGATACAGATTAATTATTCCGTTTCTTTTACAATCCTGTTATACGAATGATTTAGCAAATTTAGACTGTTTTCAAAGATCCATCCGGCTCAAAAACGCCAGGTATTTCCCGTCTTTTCTGTGATGGCGCCTGGCTGTGCCTGCTTTTCGGGACTGCATTCTGGAAGCCTGTGCCGGATTTGGGTTTGGGATCTTTGAGGGAATGAACAGTCTGGAAGGAGTAATGAAGCATCTATGGAAGATAAAATGTTCTGTTTTCAGTGCCAGGAAACGGCCGGCAATAAAGGCTGCCGGATCATGGGGGTCTGCGGGAAAACGCCCGAAACGGCCCGCCTGCAGGATCTGCTGATCTACGTCACCAAAGGCCTTTCGGCTTTAACGACAAGAAGGCGCAAAGAAGGAAAAGAGGTGGATCCGGCAATTGATCATCTGGTGACAACAAATCTGTTTTCAACGATCACCAATGCCAACTTTGATCCGGAAGACCTGAAAAACCGGATCGAAAAAACACTGGCCATCAAGGATGAGCTGCTCATGGCCGCCTCCGATCTGGAATCCCTTCCCAGGGCAGCCTTGTTCAGGGCCGATCGAAGCGAGTTTGAGACGCTGGCAGTTTCCGATCCGGAAATCGGTGTTCTGGCAACTGGTGATGAGGATATCCGCTCGCTGCGCGAGCTGATTACTTATGGTTTAAAGGGACTGGCCGCCTATACAAGCCACGCCAATGCGCTGCTTGAAAACACGTCAGATATCGATGCCTTTATCCAGAGCTCGCTGGCCAAAACGCTGGATGACAGCCTGGATCTTGAAGATCTGAAAGCCCTCGCCCTGGAAACCGGAAAATATGGCGTCCAGGGCATGGCGGCCCTGGACCATGCCAATACTTCAACATTTGGGAATCCGGAAATCAGCCAGGTCCATCTGGGTGTACGAAAAAATCCAGGAATCCTGGTTTCCGGCCATGACTTGAAGGATCTGGAAATGCTTCTGGAACAGACCGCCGGTACTGGCGTGGATGTCTATACCCATTCGGAAATGCTTCCGGCTCACTACTATCCAGCGTTCAAGAAATATCCGCATCTGGCCGGTAACTATGGCAATGCCTGGTGGAAGCAGAAAGAGGAATTCGAGCACTTCAACGGCCCAATCCTCATGACTACCAACTGCATTGTTCCCCCAGCTGCCAGCTATAAAGACCGTCTGTGGACGACAGGCCAGACTGGCTTTCCGGGATGCCGTCATATCGAAGGCGAATATGGAAAACCTAAGGATTTCTCGGCAATTATTGCCCAGGCAAAACAATGCCAGCCCCCGCAGGAAATGGAAACCGGAATGATTACAGGCGGCTTCGCCCATGAACAGGTTTTTGCCCTGGCAGATTCGATTGTTGAAGCCGTCAAATCCGGTGCCATCCGCAAGTTTATCGTCATGGCGGGATGCGATGGCCGCATGAAATCGCGGGAATACTATCGAGAATTTGCCCAGAAGCTGCCAGAGGATGTCGTGATTCTTACCGCCGGCTGTGCCAAGTACAAATTCAACAAGCTGGACCTGGGCGATATTCATGGCATTCCCCGCGTGCTCGATGCCGGACAGTGCAACGATTCCTATTCCCTGGCTTTAATTGCCCTGAAGCTGCAGGAGATTTTCGGCCTGGAAGATATCAATGATCTGCCGCTGGCTTTCAATCTTTCCTGGTACGAGCAAAAGGCCGTGATTGTCCTGCTGGCGCTGCTCTGCCTGGGTGTTAAAAACATTCATTTAGGACCAACGCTTCCGGCTTTTCTAAGCCCAAATGTCACCCAGCTGCTGGCCAGCCAGTTTGGTCTGGATACAATCACCAGTGTGGATGAAGACCTGGAACTGCTCGTGGGTAAAGCGAAATAAACTGGCGGGAAACGCCAAATCAAGAATATCAACTCTTCCTGCCTGGAGCAGGTGAGCATCCTGCAGCGGGTGCCGCAAAAAAGAGCCGGAATTCCGGCTCTTTTTCTGTGCAAATATAATTTTATATGATGTTAATTTTCAGGCTGAATCGCTTATTCTCTGGTTCAGTCTTTAGTTTCTGTTCGGTCCTTAATCTCCATTCAGCTCTTCATTTTGTCTTCGTCCTGAACTGGGCCAGAGAGCTGTGCCAGAGAGGATCGCCGAAAACTAGAGGGAGAACAGGTTGATAACCAGCGAGAATTTTTCCAGAACATACCAGGCAATCGCCAGGTAGAACAGCGACTTGAACTTGTTGATGACCTGGTCAAACTGTTCGGGCAGCTTGCCATCATTGACCTTCAGGGCGTTATGGAAGAAGGACATCAGATCCCTTGCCCCATACGTATCCATCTTGAGCGTTTCTCCGGTTTCCGCCGGCGTGATATTGACTTCATAGTTTCGCAGGCGCTCGAGCAGTTCCTTCAGGAAAGGCATCAAGCGGTAGCGTGTGTACAGATCCAGGCCGGCAATCAGGCCCAGGCATTCAAAAAGCAGGCCGATTTCGTAATTCTGCATGAAGGTGTTGTTCAGCTCGCCCGGCCGGTAGCCTAAAAGCTCGCTCATGCCGTCAATAAGCATGTCGCTGGACAGCTTGATGTGGTTCTTTTCCAGCATGGCCACTGCCATCTTGGACAGGTTGCGGAATAAGAAGGCATCTTCCTTATAGAAGGTATAGAGATAGCCCGGCGCCAGGTTCATGAATTTGAGCGCTTCAAGCTCGCCCTGGGCAATCTGGCGGATCATGACATCCTTGTCAAAATCCAGGAAGTATTCCAGCTTCAAGATCGGGCGAATTAAAAGGCTTGTCTGCTCCTTGCAGTAGTCAAGAGGCGCATTAGGATCCGAAAGGGCAATCACCGTCAGATCTTCATAGCCGTTTTCGACCGCATACTTGCCCAGCTGAGAGTTGAGGTAGCCGCCATCGGCATAGTAGTCATCGCCGATCTTGACAAAGCTGAACGCCGGGAAATAGGCGGAGCTTGCCAGCATGGCCATTACGGCATCGTCCTTGGTTTTCATCTCGGACTTCTTGAACAGCTTTGGCTGGTTGGTCGTCAAGTCCGCTGCCAGGCAGGCATAGTCGATGCTGGAATTTTTAAAAGCATCAAAATCAAAAATCTTTTCATAGTTGCTCTTGAGCGGTGCAACACTTGGGCCGTCCACCTGGTACTGGTCGACAAAAGCGGTAAAGCCCTGCGGCTTATCCGTCAGGACACTGTTGCGCTTTGGAAACTCGAAAAGGCCCGTTGCAACGGATTCATTGGAAAAAGAACTGATCAGCTTCTGGTAGTTAATCGGCTGGTCCATGGCGAACACACCGCCAACGAGCGAACCGATCGAAATCCCGGTAATCAGGGAATAGGTCTGTCTCTGTTCAATCAGAGCCGCGAGCGCACCCATCGTATAACTGCCCCGGCTTCCTCCTCCTCCAAGGACAAGGGCACGTTTTTTCTGTGGTGTTTTTGCATCAGGGTCCAGGTTCTGTGCAAGGGAATAATGGTTAGTCATGCTTATATTTTAAATGCCGAAATATTATTCTGAACGTCCAAGGCCTGAACAAATCCGATCTGTCTTAAAAGCAATCCACTTTATGCAAAGCAAAAATAACCAGTATTCATTTTACATACCGCGTCTGGCACCAGTCTGGTACATAAAATGACGAGACTGTAAGCCATATCTTTCAGAAATGTCGATCTGTTGAATTTTCCAGCATCCCCGGCCCTCTTTAATCGCAAATTGCCTATCATGGAGGTGAATGTTCCCTTAAAAAATCCTGTCTTTAAGGGATACGGAAAGGAAGTGCGGCCTGTGCAAAAACAGAATTCTCCAGCTGGCGAAACCGCAGACAAAACGCCTGGATCCCCTGAAAACATCCAGCCGGAAACCCAGACCGTTTCAAAAGAAGAAAAACTCTCTTCGACCAGCTCTTCAAAAGAGTCTTCAAATACAGAGGGCAAAGCGGGCCTGAATATGGCCAATGACCCCACTCTGGCCAAAGCCAGCGCGGAAGGCGCCAAAGTGCGCAAGCGCAATGCGATCATCTCCGTCATCTTTGCGGTGATCTTCTTTGCCGCCCTGTTCTGGCTGATAAAATCCGGCCAGATCAATGACACGGATAAAATCCGCCACATGCTGGAAAAAGCCGGACCGTTTGGACCGATCCTCTTTATCCTGATCAGCGTGTTCTCTTCCTATGTCCCGATTATCCCGATGGGGGCCATGGGATCGATCGGCATTGCCTTGTTCGGTACCCTGCCAGCCTTTCTTTACAATACGTGCGTTTCCTACTGCAACTGCCTGCTGGCCTTCTGGCTGGCCCGGCGCTTTGGCAAGCGGATCATCTTATGGTTTGCCGCACCGGAAACTGTGGACAAATATGAAAACTGGCTGCACAAGTGGGGCCATTATGAACTGATCTTTACGGTCTTCATGTTCATGCCCATCTCCCCAGATCTGGTCCTGTGCATGATTGCCGGCCTGACGGGAATGAAGTTTTCCCACTTCCTGATCATCATCCTGCTCTCGCGCCCGTTTTCCTCCTGGTG
>Belle_p2__coassemble_1746_pt1 | contig 21224 bp, 14 predicted proteins | sample Belle_p2__metabat2_high_PE_032 | metagenome-assembled genome bin Belle_p2 | reverse complement strand
CAAACGTAACACTCTTCTTTTTTGACATCAGCTTTGAAAGCGGCCCTGCGTTTGTAAGGACGCAGAGCGTCTTTCGCATCCACCGCGGAGTGCTTACTCGCCCGGCGCCTTGAAGCAGGGCAATTTGCAAGGTACTTTTTATTGCCGGCTTCTGTTCAGCCGGCACGGGCAGCCAGATAGCGCACGGGACTTGTCTTCCCGTTCATTTCCACGCATTCCCGATACACCTCAGGCTGAATCCGGAATCTGGCAGTCAGGCAGGATGAATGCGGTTGAACGGACTGATTTATGCCTGCTTATTGATCGCTTGGCAAACCGGCTGGCTGCTTAAAAAGCTGCCTGCTCTGTAATCCAGTTAAAGATCCAGGCTTGCTGGAGCCGGCATGCAGTATTTATAAAAGCGCTGCATAGCCTGGAGAAACGGGTCCAATACCGGTTTTGGCTGACCCAAAACGGATCCTGGATCCTTCAGAATTATTTTATTTTCTTATGTAAAAGCCATTTCTGAAACAGGCTGAAAAGCCGGCAGACCTGGTTTTCAGTCCAGCTTAACCACAATCACGCTGATTGGCGGAATACGGATAAAGTCCGTTTTTGCAGGATTGTTCCGGTCTGAATCAAAGAGTACCTGGCCTTCATGGGGCAGCCGGTATTCAAAATATTCATTGGAAGGATTAAAGAAGCTGATCAGGCTTTCCTGGCCGTCACTCGTTTTGTAAACCAGAACTTTGTCCTGAATGGTTTCTGTTGATACAAATTTCTCGATTTTTTCTTTCGTATCCAGGCGGAAAGAAGGATGCTCCTTACGCAGCCCGACCAGCTGCTTGAACTGCTCGACTACCGGCTCGAATTCATCACGGCGCCGATAGTCAACCATGTTGTAGTTATCTGAGCGGTTATACGTATTGCCAAGATTCTGCTTGGTCCGCCCAAATTCCTGGCCGCAGTGAATGAACGGGGTTCCCTGGGCAAGCAGGACCATGGCATTGGCCAGAGTCTGCCGTTTCATCCGGATCGATCTTGGCTGATTCGCACAGACTGCCCGGTTTTTATCCCACATCGTATGATTGTCATGGCATTCCACATAATTGACTGCCTTAAAAGGTGCATCATAGCGGTTTTCCAGCATCGAAGCGCACATGACCTGTCTGGCATCGCCAATGCGGCCAAGATTGCCGTTGGAGTAGCCGGCCTGGTCAAGAATATCGTTGCTGCCCCGGATCACTTCGCGAAAGCGGTCCGAAAACTGTCCGACCAGCGGCATTTTTGCCTGGTTGTTCTGGGAAGCCCGCAGATCCGAGGGGACATAGCTTGGCATATCCCAGCCCTCGCCATAAATCATAAAGTCTTTTTTACGGGACTTGGCAAATTGGGCAATGGCGTTGACCAGGGTATAGTCCATAACGCCCATCAGATCAAACCGGAAGCCGTCTACATCCAGAACGTCAATCATCATCTTGATGGAATCCAGCAGATAGCGGCGGCTCATTTCGGGGCGGGTATCAATATCGTTGCCGCAGAAAGATCCGTTGGAATAGTTGCCATTGGAGTCCATCAGGAAAAAGTAGTCCGGGACCAGCTGATCCAGGGCAAACTGTTCTCTTTTCCAGACATGGTTGAAGACCAGGTCCAGGTTGACTTTGAAGCCGGCTTTATGAAGAGTCTGGACCAGGCTGGCAAACTCGACAATCCGTTTTTCAGGATCATCCGGATCGGTTGAATACGATCCTTCCAGAGCCCGGTAGTGCATGGGATCGTATCCCCAGTTGTAATAGAACTGCGGATAGTCTTCATCGACACTGCCAAAGTCAAATACCGGCATGAGCTGGATATGGGTAACACCAAGCGTTTTTAAATAAGCCAGCCCGGTTTTCAGTGCACGGGTCGTCTCGTTTTCTTCGCCAAAGGCTTCAAAAGTTCGCGGATGGGTAAAACCGTTGTTTTCCTGGGAAGTCATATCCCGGATACTGGCCTCATAAATAATGGCATCCGTATCCTGCCCCATCTCTTTTACAGCCGTTTTTTCCGGCAGCTTCAGCCTGGCCAGAGAGTTGACCTGCGAAACCAGGGTATTGGATCCGGTAAACGGGTTATACGGATCAACACTTTCCTGGACTCTGCCGTTAATCTTGAAACGATAGGTATAGAAGGTATGCAGCAGATCGCCTTTTACCTGAGCCATCCATACTCCATGATCTTTACGCTCCATGGGAATGATGCGGTCTTTGCCTTTTTCATGCAGGACGACTTCCATCCAGACTGCACAAGGCGACCAGATCGAAAAGGTAGTCTGGTCTTCTGAATAGCTGCAGCCCAGAACGGTTTCTTTGGGAGGAATAAACTCTTTGGCAAATTCTTCGGTTTTCACCAGATGGGAAAACTCTGCCGGGCAGAACTGGGCATGTTCTTCATACATCATATAGTCTTTGCCGGGTTTTACTTCCCCGTCAATCGAACAGGTATAGTGAATATAATCTCCATAATCTTCCTTTGAAAGGATGGAAAGGGGAATCAGGTTCTTGTCCTCATCCTTGAGATGGAAATTCTGGGACTGTCCCTGATAGAAATCTTTAATCATATAAATATGAGCGACAGTATATCCGTCGATATAACACTCCAGACGCTCTTTCATTCGCATAAAAATGAACTCCTTAATCTTTTAAACTGCAGTCCATGCAAATTTCGGTCCATTTCAATAACATTTATTTCAATAACATTTATTGATCGTGTGCATTCATGGTTGACAGATTGAGAATAAACAATATTGAAACAGATCGAAGCAGGGCTTTTCCAAAGCCGGATACAGGCTGCACTTCAGTACGATAAATTCCAAAAACCAGATTAAAACAGATAAAAATAGTATCCCGGTTTGTTGCCGGAAGCAAGAAAATGGCCAAAATGTACGAACAAGATGGATTCTGCGCTGTTTAAACGCTTGCGCCAGACCGGAATCGAACAGCTTATGGCGCTGATCACCGCCAGGAAAGCGGCTGGAGCTGCAAACCAGCAGATTCAGGCCCCCTTCTTCTAAGGTAGTCCTAAAGCAAGATTTTGAAAATGGCAAATCTTCAATTTTTCCGACAGTTTTCGATATCTTTTCGATATAATCCTGCAATGGCAGGATATGTTTTTCAGATTATTTTCAGATCTGGATATAATAACCAGATTGCCGTATTTATCGGTTTGATTCAGGAAGATAATGTCCTGCAAGCCCAGGACAGCCAAACGGCTTTTTCACGACAGGCGCTTTACCTGTTAATCATCAGCAAGGTATCTGATCCGGATAAATACCAGTTTTATTATCATTGGCTGAATATCAAACCCATCCTCTGAAGCATCCAGCAGCTCTATCTTTTTCTGACCAATTTTTTTCACGCCAGGGTGCTCTGAACCTTTGCTTCCTGTGCTTAAAAAGCCAAAAGTATCTGTCATTCTTTCTGGATGTATAGCCAGAAGATTCTGGAACTGTAAAATGAAAACGGTCAGCCGGCTTTGACGGACTGCTGTAGGCAGCAGGTTAAGGCTGCCTTTCCGGCCGCCAGTCTGGAAGCTGCAGCCAAAAAAGAAGAACCCGGCAGGCCTGAAAGAAAGGAAAACGAAATGGAATACAGAATTGAACATGATATTTTGGGAGAAGTAAAAGTCCCGGCTGCGGCCAAATGGATGTCCCAGACGCAGCGCTCTCTTGAAAATTTTCGTATTGGCACTGAAAAGATGCCGCACACTTTGATCGATGCCTTTGCCTACCTGAAAATGGCCTGTGCCATTGCCAATGAAAAAGAAGGAAAAATCACCCGAAAGCAGAAAGAAGCGATTATTGAAGTCTGCCGCATGATCCTGGAAGGAAAGCTTTACGATCAGTTCCCGCTGGTCATCTGGCAGACCGGCAGCGGCACGCAGACCAACATGAATGTCAACGAAGTGATTACCCATATTGCAAATGAAAAAGCCGGCTGCGCCCTGCTCCATCCAAACGATACGGTCAATGCCTCCCAGTCCAGCAATGACACCTTCCCTTCTGCCCTCCACATCATGGTCTCACTGGAAGCCAGAGACGAGCTTTTTAAAGCTATCGATTACTGCATCGAAGTATTGCGGCGGCTGGAAGCTGAAAATGAAGGCATCATCAAAATTGGCCGGACGCATCTGCAGGATGCCACTCCGCTCTACTTAAGCGATGAAATCAGCGGCTGGCGCTCCATGATGGAACACTCGCGATCGTATCTGGAAGCTGCCCTGCCCTCTGTTCACCAGCTGGCTATCGGTGCTACAGCCGTAGGATCCGGGCTGAATGCACCGGCCGGTTTTGGAGAAACCGTCTGTGCCTTGCTGGATTCAATGACCGGCATCCACTTCAAGCCGGATCCAAACTTCTTTCATGCCCTGACTTCCAAAGATGCCTGTGTCTTCTTTTCCGGGGCCCTGAAAAGTCTGGCGGCCAACGCGATGAAAATGGCCAACGATGTCCGGCTGCTTGCCTCCGGCCCGCGCTGCGGAATCGGCGAGCTGGAAATCCCGGCCAATGAACCCGGTTCTTCGATCATGCCCGGGAAAGTCAATCCCACCCAGTGCGAAGCGCTGACCATGGTGGCTGTGCAGGTGATGGCTAACGATGCAGCTGTGGGTATTGGCGCCAGCCAGGGCAACTTTGAGCTGAATGTTTTCATGCCCCTGATTGCGTATAATCTCAACCAGGCAATTACCCTGCTCAGCCAGGCCCTGACTTCCTTCACCAGAAACTGCCTGGAAGGCCTGAAAGCCAATCCCCAACGGATCAGGGAAAACCTGGACAATTCCTTAATGCTTGTCACCTGTCTCAATCCGGTGATCGGCTACGAAAACGCTGGCAAGGCTGCCCGCTATGCCTTTGAAAACAATCTCTCGCTCAAGGAAGCCGTTCTTGCTCTGGGCCTGCTGGATGAAGCCCAGTTTGATGAACTGGTTGTTCCAGAAAAAATGGTCATAAAAAAAGAACAGTGATCCTGCTCGTACAGCCAGAAAAAAACGGTTCCGCCTGCTTGCGAAACCGTTTTTTTATCGATCTTATCTTGGATTTTTTCTCTTATATGACAGTTTTATTTATCAATTGGCACTATTGAATTTATTTTGTCTGGAAAACTCCTTCGCTTGCACACCAGAACAGAAATACTTTCCCTGTTTTTTGAAAGGCTTTGGCTGGTCTGTAATTCTTTTGCTCTAGAAAAAAAGCCTTCGGACAAACTGCCTTGGCTGAATGCCAGACAGGATATACGAAACAGTGACTGATCTGTTCCAGACCGGATTTGAAGCATGCTGCTTACACTTTAACTTTACAGATAAACAAAAGTCAGAGACTGATCCTTCTGTCTCCGGCCTTTTTTATAAGAGAAGCGGGCAGCCTGCTCTGGCGGATTGCTTCTGGCCATCTGCCATGCTCTTTAAAGAAGCGGAGAGAACACTTTGAGAAACAGGCGGTACTGGCGGACAAACCAGTTTGTTTTGGCCAGATCTTCCCGGGTGACGAGCCTGGATTCCCGGAAGATGTTTTCAAAATCGTGCAGGATCTTTGGAATACATTCCGTATCGTACAGCCAGGTCCCGCACTCGTAATTCTGGTAATAGGAACGGAAATCCATATTGACGGTTCCGCAAAGCGCATGCTTGTGATCGACGAGCGTCACTTTGCCATGGATAAAGCCGGGCGTATATTCGTAAACTTTAACCCCTTTTTTGGTGAGGATTTCTTCATTGGCTTTTGTGACTTCATAAACGATTTTTTTATCTGGAATAGCCGGAACGACAATCCGGACGTCAACTCCATTCTGGACAGCCAGTTCCAGTTCGGAAATCAGTTCCGTATCCAGGATCAGGTACGGAGTGGTAATCCAGCAGGTCTTATTGGCGGTCTGGATCAGGTTCTGGTGGAAGCGGCGGCCCACATTTTTATCATCAGTCGGTGAATCAAAAAAAGGCAGGACATAGCCGGTATGGTCGCCTTTGGGACGAAGGCCATGTTCTTTAAGATACGGTTCATAAGGGGTGCTGATCGTGGAGGAGTAGTTCCAGATCTGGAGAAAGGCAATAATAAACTGCTCGACCGCCGGACCGTCGATCCGGACACCCATATCTTTCCAGTATCCAAAGCGCTCGATGCGGTTGACATATTCATCGGCCAGATTGCTGCCGCCGGTGAAGGCTGTCTTGCCATCCACGATGATCGTCTTGCGGTGATCCCGGTTATTCATCTGGATCGCCAGCTGGGCATGAATCGGGTTAAACTTGTGGACCTTGATGCCCCTGGCTTCCAGGTTTTTGTCGAAATCTTCCGGCAGATTGAGGATGCAGCCGAAATCATCGTACATCAGGCGGACATCGACTCCTTCTTTTGCTTTCTGTTCGAGAACTTCCAGCATTTCATCAATGACTGTGCCCTCATCGATGATGTAGGTCTCAATAAAGATGTAGTCCTGGGCCCGCCGGATGGCACTCATCAGCGCCTGGAACTGGGCTTCGCCTGTTGGATAATAACGGACTCCCTCATTGGGGTAGACCGGGAAAAATCCATTGTTCCAGGCCATGGAAGTCATACGCGCCAGTGTCGGATCGTCCACCCCGGATTTGCGCAGCGTCTTGAGGTTCTGCTCGGCATAGGCGGCATAATCGGCATACGCCTGCCTATCCTGAATCATCAGTGCTTTCGGGATTTCCCGGTTGCCAAACAGCAGGTACATCAGTCCGCCAAAAAACGGCAGCCCCATAATGATGAACACCCACAGCAGCTTGGAAGATGAATCAGAATCCCGGTTCATGACATAGAGGGAGACCAGGATACTGAGCGCCAGCATAAAATAATAAACAGGAAGAAATGCATGCGAGAAATAGCTCATCAGAATCATCAGGATAACCAGCTGAATAAACAGGGCTCCAAAAATATACAGCGCCTTTGATTTGACAAGCTTTTTGATAAACTTCAAATTCCCACTCCTTTCTTTTTCTATATATCGTCCAGGACGGAACCAGACTTTTGGCTGACCTATCCTGCAGCGTTCAGCCAGGCTGTCCGGTAAAACAGCCTTGGCAGCGGGTACAGCCTCACTGCAGGGCGATGATCCTGTGCTGTCTCTGGTCCTTGCCAGAGATTGCAGGAGATCAGAATATCATACTATACAATGCAAAAGCTTTGACCAGACGTCAAAGGACATTCCTGAAAAAGTGTATCAGATTTAAAAGCCGGATTATCCTTCATTATTGCAAGGTGTTGCATCCCTGCCTCAATGAATCCGGCCTCTTAGTATACTTCATGTAAAGAGGTATATTATGCAAACAGTTACAACAGCCATTATTGACGTTGGTTCCAATACAATCCGGATGAATCTGTATTCCCTTTCCGGATCCGATGCGACCTTGATGATTTCTACAAAAGCCAGCGCCGGACTGGCCGGCTATATTTCCAACGACCAGCTTGAGCAGGACGGAATTGACAAGCTGATCTCGGTTCTTGAAGAATTCAGGACCATCACTCTTGCCCTTCATATTGATTCCATTCATGTTTTTGCTACTGAGTCTTTGCGGGCCGTAAAAAATGCATCCGAGGTTATTGACCAGGTCAGAGGAAAGACCGGCCTGGAGATTGACCTGCTTTCCGGAAGCGAGGAGGCCCGCCTGTCCTGGAAAGGATCCGGTGCTTCTGATCTGGGTGATGAAGGCATCTTCTGCGACATTGGCGGCGGCTCCTCGGAAGTGGTCCTGTTTAAAAAAGCCAAGATCGAACAGGCCGTCAGCCTGCCCATCGGCTCCCTGAACCTGTTTAACCGCTATGTCTCCGACCTGATCCCTGATGAAAACGAGCTGGCAGACATGCGCAGCGAAATTCACCACCTGCTCAAAACAGAGCTGCCCGACCATAAAAACTATAAAGGGCGGATCATGTATGCCGCGGGCGGTTCGGCCCGCTCGGCCAAAGCTTTGATGGTCCAGCTCAAATGGCTTGAACCCGATGAAGATTTCATTACAACCCCATTGCTTCGCGATCTGCTTCATCTTTTACAGAAGGATCGCGAGAATTCCATTAAAATGATATTGAAGCTTTCGCCTGAACGAGTCCATACCCTGTTTTGCGGCATGCTGATTCTTTACCGGCTTTGCAAGTGGTTCAAATGCGAACAGATCCGCATCTGTCCTAACGGTGTACGCGAAGGATTCCTCAATGAAAAGGTGCTTAATTTAATTCATGAAGAATAAAAAATATCCATTTACACAAAACCGGGAGATTTCCTGGCTGAAATTTAACCAGCGGGTTCTGGAAGAAGCAAGCGATCCGCGGGTCGCCCTGCTGGAACGGCTGAAGTTTATTGCGATTTTCTCTTCCAATCTTGATGAGTTTTTCATGGTCCGGGCCGGCAGCTTAATGGACATGTCGCTGGTGGACAACAAGCAGATTGATGCCAAATCCGGAATGTCGCCCAGTGAACAGCTTGATGCGATTTATGAAGAATCAGCCCGGCTGTACAAGATGCGCGACAATATCACAAAGAATCTGATGCATACGCTTGAAGAAGTCCAGATTCAGCCTTTCAGCTTCAAGCAGCTCAATAAAAAGCAGAACAAGTTCATCACATCTTACTTTGACAAGGAGCTTGCGCCTCTGCTCGCACCGCAGATCATGGATGTCCACCATCCGTTTCCTTTTCTGATCAACAAGGAAAAGTATATCTTTTTCCGGATCAGCGAGAATGGGAAAACCCGCTATGGAATCGTCCCCATTCCTTCTTACCTGCCGCAGATGGTTTATCTCAATGAAGAAAAGACCCAGTTTATCCTGACGGAAAATGTCATTCTCGCTTTGCTTGACAGGATCTTTACCAAATCCAAAATCACATTCCGGACCATTATCCGGGTAACGCGCAATGCTGATATCAACCTGAATGCCGGCGATATTGAAGATGATGAAGACTATCGGGCCTACATGAAGACCATTCTGAAAAAACGGATGCGTCTGTCCCCGATCCGGCTGGAAGTATTCAAGAATACCGACCCGGAAGCCATTGACTATCTTTGCAAGCAGCTGCACCTGAAAAAAGCCCAGGTCTTTGTCTCCAAGCACACACCGCTTGATCCGTCCTACCTGTTTGCGATGATCGACAACCTGCCTGTGGAAATGCAAAGAGCCCTGACCTATAAACCGCTAGTGCCGCAGACCGACCGGCGTTTTGGTCCGGACCAGCCGCCGATTGACCAGATCCTTGATCATGATGTGCTGCTTTCCTATCCCTACCAGGATATCGGCCTGTTTGTTAACCTGCTCAAAGAAGCAGCCAGCGACCCGCGGGTGCTCTCGATCTCGATTACGATTTACCGGCTGGCCAAGAATTCACAGATTGTCAAATACCTGTGCCGGGCTGCTGAAAACGGAAAGAATGTCACTGTTTTGATGGAGCTGCGAGCCCGCTTTGACGAGCAGCACAATATCCAGATGGCCGAACGGCTCGAAGAGGCGGGTGCCAATGTTTTCTATGGCTTTGATGACTATAAAGTTCATTCCAAGCTGATGCAGATTGTGCTCAAGGACAAAAACCAGATCAAAACAATCACCCAGATCGGCACCGGCAACTACAACGAGAAAACAAGCCACCAGTATACCGACCTTTCCCTGATGACCGCTGATCCAATAATCGGGGCGGATGCGACCGAGTTTTTCAAGAACATGAATGTTTCCAACCTGCAGGGCAATTACAAAAAACTCATCGTTTCCCCCTTCAAGCTCAAAGAAGCGGTGATGAAGATGCTGGACGAGCAGATTGCCCTGGCCAGTGAAGGAAAGCCGGCCCGAGCCTGGTTCAAGATGAACTCCGTAACGGATCTTGACTTAATAGCCAAGCTGGCCCAGGCCAGCCAGGCCGGCGTTCAGATCCGGATGATCGTACGCGGCATCTGCTGCCTGCTGCCCGGACTGCCCGGTTATACCGACAACATCGAAATCCACTCGATCGTAGGCCGTTTCCTGGAGCATGGCCGGATCTATATTTTCGGCCAGGGGGAAAATGAAAAAGTCTACATTGCTTCCGCCGACTTCATGACTCGCAACACCGAGCGGCGCGTGGAAGTCGGGGTTCCGGTGGAAGATCCGCAGCTGAAAAAAGAGCTTGTCGATTATTTTGAAACGGAATTCCGGGACAATGTAAAAGGCCGCAAGCTTCTGCCTTCCGGTTTCTATACCAAAGTGGATCAGGACAGCGGCGAACTGGTTGACTCCCAGGAAGCCTTTATTGAAAAAACCAGGGAAACCCGCTATGTGCCTAAGCCAAAACCGGAACCAAAGAACAAGTGGCTTCATTCCCTTGGCGAATCGTTTACCCACCGCTTTCGCGACAGGAGAAAAAAAGCGTAGGCTCTTTTCTGGAGCATGGAGCAGGAAATCCTGAACCCTGAAGGATCCGGCTGGCCGTCATGACCTGAGAGAGCCATTGCTGAAACTATCCTTGCTATCCAATGTAAAGTTCAATACACAGCGGAATTTTCCAGACCGGAAATTCCGCTTTTTTAACTTGGCGCCGGCGATCAGAATCCTTCCATTGATGGAAAAGCATGGATAATGCTAAAGTAATCGATACCGGTCATTGAAAAGCTGTTCCCTTTTTAAATGATGCAGGAAAATACACCTGCATCCCGGCATAGATATCATTTATAAACTAAAACGTTTTATATCAATCTAGTAAAACCAACCCAGTCTGAATCTGACCGGTTTAAATCTGTCCGTTTCCAGATACCCTGTGAAAGAAGAAAGGAAGGAGCGAGTCTGGACATTCTGCTTTGCAAGAGAAGAATGCAGGGATCCTCGCGAATTTTGTGAATAAAAAAGAACTCGGCGAAATCAAGAAGCAGCTGAAATTTGACAACGATAAACTGATGCTCAAAGGCATTCAGGAAGCCTATGGCAAAAACAAAGATGGAGAAGCTTCGATTCAGTTTTCAAGGCTGATCAATCCTGATTTCCTTGAACAGGAAGAAGGCGAACTGTATTTCGATATTTTCAAAAAGAGCCTTGGCGGGACACCCGGCAAAAACCTGATGGAATATGCCTTTGACTATTCGGATCCGGATGCCAAAGATCTTCAGCAGCGCTTTTATGACTATAAAAACGGGTCGCTTTTAAAAAGCGAAGAATTTGAACAGCTTGCCAGGGAACTGCTGGTCAAAGGCGATTATCGCAATCCTGTTCACATCCTGGCCGGTATCTTTGAATATGCAGCGCCCGGGCTGAACGCCAACAATGAAGTCCTGGAAGAAAATTCTGTCTTCCGCTTCATGATTGTTGCCATTTCTGAAGCAAAACTGACTGAAATCGGCCTGTTCTATAATTATTCAGCCAATGAGATCCAGCGCAAGGTGAATGATGAAATGCAGATTCTGCCCTCTCCCCTGGATGCTTTTTTCTATCCATCCTTTTCCCAGCGGGCCAGCGATGTCAATCACTTCGTATACCATTCCAAGACGGCCAAGAAGCCAAACATTGACCTGATTGAAGATTTCTTCCATATCCCGTTTGTCGCAAGCGCGCCAGAACAGGCGGAAGGATTCGCCAAAGTCATTGCCGATGTCTTTCCGGACGGCATGGAAGCAAAGACCGCCCTGAAATTCCACGAGAATATCAGCGATTACATCAACGAAAACCAGGTCGAGGACTCGATGGTCATGCTGGACAAATCCCGCATCAAGGATCTGCTGCTGGCCAGTGGGGCAAACTCCGAGAAAATGGAACGCTTTGATTCTTCCTTTGCCAATATCATGGAAGACCAGGAAGTTGCTGCTGTGAATCTGATGGAAAAAGGCAAGGTTTCCATGTGCGCGCCATCGATTTCGGTGTCCATTAAGGATGATGCCCTGGAAGCGGTAAAAACCCAGGTGATTGACGGCAAGCCATGCCTCATCATTGAAATGAATGAAGGCCTCGAAGTTTCCGGTCTTCCGGCTAACCTGCTTAAGCCGCAAAAAGATGTCCGGGTCATTCCAGCTCCTCAAACTTCGCTGGAATCAGCGGCCAGAAACCAGGAAACCGCAGAAAGCGGACAGTCAGCACGCATGGAAAATGAGCCGGCAGATGCCGGAAATGAAATTCCGCCTTTCATGCCCGGCAATGGAGAAAACCAGCGATTCTGATCGCTCTTCCTTTTTGCCTGATCCGGCCTGGCTCCATTTTTCGCGCTCCACCTTTTAAGCGCCTGTAAACCAGCAAAAGCCGAAGCATTCTCTGCAGGAATGTTTCGGCTTTTCTATAGTCTGGATCGGCTGGATCTGCCAGTTTCTGATCATTTTCTGTTTACTCTTGGCAGGCTTCTGCCAGGGTTTTAAAGACGCAATGGAGCTCAGTACCATGCGGCCATCCGGTCAAGCCTGGTAATTCCGCATCAGTTTTGCTGGTTCCACCAGTCAATAATCTGCTGCCAGTCCTGGACTTCGACTACCCTCTCGTCTTTGGGTGCTTCAAATGGATCATGCTGGCGGTTGGCCCGCAGCCAGATACACCGGCTTCCAAAATCCAGAGCCCCGCAAATATCGGCTTTCCACGAATCGCCAATGACCAGAACCTGCTCCGGTTTCAGCTTTGGATCACCGATCACCTGCCGCGTTTTTTCTAAGGCCCGGCAAAAAAACTGAAGATCAGGCTTGGCGCACTGAAAATCCTGGGAAGTAAACACTTCAATGAAATCAGCAAGCATCCCTGCTTTTTCCAGCCGGTTTTTCTGGCCGGCGGCCGGGCCATTGGAAATAACAAACAGGGGAATCTGCTTTTGCCTGAAGCTTTTCAGACCTTCCCGGGCTTTGTTCAAAGGATGCGCGCTGGAGTGCAGGACCTGCGAAAACCGGCTTTCAAAAGCAGCAGGCTGCGCCAGCGGCAGGCCAAATCGTTTAAACATAATGGGGAAGCGGACCTGACGCAAAGTGTCGCGGCTCATCTTCCCTTCCTCAATCTGGTCCCAGAGTTTTGCATTTTCTTTTAGAAAGATCGCAAAATACTCTTCTTTCCATGGCAGGCTGAATGCTTCAAAAGCAGCCTGCAGGGCATCCTTCGCACAAAGATCAAAATCAAGAAGCGTCTGGTCGACATCGATCCAGATGGCTTTAATCTTCTGACTCTTCGGCCTGCCTTTGCCAGGCAAAGCAGTAGCAGAAAGATCAGGATATACTGGCAGGGCCAAATTCAAATCGGATTTCGTGCTGTTTTCGCATTTGGCCGGACTGCATTCCGGCAAGCCGGTTATTGAAAAACTGTTGTTTTCATGGTTCATGAATCCAGAATAAGGCAGCAAGACACTTTTGCCAAAGAATGCAAGACTGGATGCAGGCAATTTGTTCTTTGAAACTGTCATCCTTCACATTGCAGCATCTGCCTGATCTCTGACATCCGTGCAGAAAAAACTGGCTGTCCAGTCTTTCCGTTTTATCAACAGCACAAAAAAAGCCGGCAGGCCGGCTTTTGAAATTCTAGATCAGTTTTGATGCGATCTCATAGACTTCCTGATAGGCAGGATGTTCAAGAATATCGCCTTTACGGGAAACATTGGATCCGTAGATGACTTTGACGACATTGCTTTCTGGAAGCGAATCCGTAAAGCCGTAGAGCGAGTCAACGGTCTGTTCCATTTCGGAACGGTTGATCGCAGCAGTCAGGATAAAATAGAAATCCTTGCCGGACATTCTGCTGAAATAAGGAGTCATCCGGTCGATAAAAGTCTTCATCATTCCTGACATGTTGTAGAAATAGACAGGCGTTGCCAGAACAATGACATTGGAATCCATCAGTTCTCTGGCTGCCAGATCCGCATCATCTTCAGCCTGGTCTTCGCGGAAAAAATCAAAGTCTTTGTCTTTCAGATCAATCCGGACTACTTCATTTTCCGGATTGACTGATGCGCCATTATAAAACTGGGCACAAAGGAGATCACAGTTTCCATCGGTCCGGGGAGATGAATTGACGATTACAATTTTTTTCATGCTTTTCCTCCTTCAAACCTTTCATCACTAAACATTATAGGTTTTGCCGGCGGAATTCTTTTCCCGTATGCCCTTAAGGACGAATCTGACCATCTCCGTAAATAATGAATTTTGTGCTCGTTAAAGCCTCGAGACCCATTGGTCCGCGGGCATGCAGTTTCTGGGTGGAAATGCCGATTTCAGCGCCCAGGCCAAATTCATGACCATCGGTAAAGCGGGTGGAAGCATTCACATAAACGGCTGCTGCATCAACCTCATTTAAAAACTTCTGGGCACTGAAATAATCCTTTGTCACAATCGCCTCAGAATGGCCCGTATTGTAGCGGTTGATATGGGCAATGGCTTCATCGACATTTTCTACCGTCCGGATGGAAATTTCATAATCCAGGTATTCTCTGCCCCAGTCTTCCTCGACAGCTTCTTTTTTGGGAGAGAGTTCAATAAATTCCAGAAGCTCTGGCTGGGCATGAATCAGCACCGGAAAGCGGGCAAATTCTTTATCGAGTTTCCGTACAATTTCTTCAGCCCGGGATTTATGGATCAGCAGCGATTCCACGGCATTACATACCCCGACACGCTGTGTCTTGCCATTCAGAATGATTGAAACAGCCATATCGGCATCGGCACTTTCATCCACATAGACATGGCAGTTGCCGGTTCCAGTTTCAATTACCGGGACAGTTGCGTTTTTCACCACACTCTGGATCAGGCCGGCACCGCCGCGGGGAATCAGGACATCCACGTATTCGTTGGCCTTCATCAGCTCAGCCGAGGTTTCGCGGCTGTTGTCTGTAAGAATGGATACGGCACTTTCAGGAAGACCGGCATCGGCTAAAGCCGAGCGTAAAACGGCCACAATCGCCTCATTGGAGTTTGCCGCATCCTTGCCGCCTTTAAGAATGACAGCATTGCCGCTTTTAAAGCAAAGGGCAAAGACATCGGCGGTAACATTTGGTCTGGCTTCATAAATTACAGCCACAACCCCCAAAGGAACCCGCTGGCGGCCGATCAGCAGGCCGTTGGGCCTTTTTTTCATCTCCAGCACTTCGCCCACCGGATCTTCAAGATCGGCGACTTCCCGCATTCCCTGGGCAATTGCCTGGATCCGGGCTTCAGTCAGCAGCAGCCGGTCCTGCAATGGCAATGGCATTCCGGTTTTGCGAGCCTTTTCAAGGTCGGCTTTATTGGCGGCCAGAATCTCGTCAGAATGACTTTCCAGGCCATCTGCTGCTCGTTTGAGTACTTTATTCTTGGTTTCTGTATCGAGCCTGCCTATAATCCGGGAAGCCTCTTTGGCCTGGCTGCCCTGCGTTTTTACCATTTCATTCATAATCCTCTGTACAAAAGCTGCGCATCACCAGGGCATGCTTTTGTTTCTCCTTTTCTGGTTTCTATTGATTTCGATTTGTTTTCACTCATTTATATTCGTTTCAGTCTCATTTGTGCGAAGTACAGCACTTCTTGTTCTTCCTGCCTGGCTTTTTTGAATGATTCTTGCTTTCGTTCATCCTTTTTAATAACCAGACCGTCAATTTTCTTCACTCTGGAAAAAACAGCTGCCGCAAGGCAGGCTGTTTTTAGGCTAGAGAACTTCCAGGAACTCATCCAGAGTAAATCCGGGCTTGGGATTAGCCAGAAAGAACGTCCCTTCGTTTTCGCCTCTGACCAGCCGTTCGAGAATATGGAAATCCCGGGCATTGGCAATAATGAGGTCGCAGCCGGCTGCTGAAGCAATACGGGCCGCATTGATCTTGGTCGCCATGCCGCCGGTCCCCACGGTACTGCAGGAGCCTTTGGCAAATCCGGCCAGATCTTCGCTGATCTCATGAACTTCTTCGATAAACTTTGCCTGTGGATTGGTGTGGGGGTCATCGTCATACAGCCCGTCGATATCTGAAAGCAAGATCAGCAGATCTGCCCGGATCAAAGCCGCAACCATGGCGCTGAGCGTATCATTGTCGCCAAACTCAATTTCATCGGTCGCAATAGTGTCGTTTTCATTGACGACTGGAATGGCTCCATAATCCAGCAGCTCTTCAAACGTATTTTTGGCATTGAAGCGGTTTTGCGGATGGGCAATCGAATACTTGGTCAGCAGAATCTGGCCGCAGTTCTGTGAGTATTCCGCAAAAAACTTCTGGTAAAGCATCATCAGCTTGGCCTGTCCAACAGAAGCACAAGCCTGCTTGCGGGAGAGGACATGCGGATTTCTTTCCAGGCCCAGGCTCTGGCTGCCGACCATGATGGCCCCGGAAGAGACCAGGACAACATCTTTGCCGGCATTGCGCAAAGAACTCAGCTGGCGGACCAGCAGTTCCATCCTGGAAAGATCCAGTTTCCCGGTCTGGGGATAAGTAAGGGAGGATGAGCCGACTTTGACTACGATTCGCTGTGCGCGGCTCACGCGTTGTCTTAAAGATTGCATGTGTCCATTGTAGCGAAAAGCATGAATTATGCCATGTTTTCACAAATTGGAGCTCTTTCTTTGAAAGAAAATGAAAGAAGATTAAAACAAAATGGAAGAGCCTTCTCTTTTCAGAACATTTTCAGCAGACATATCCGTTCCGCCTGTTTTAATACGGCAGTTATTCAGGCCCCTGATCTGGCTGTTTAGCGGATTCCCTCTGGTCAGTGCCAATCAGAACTGTGTGCGTGGCCGTATTCTGGATAAATACCTGGTCATGCTCGACATAAAGCAAAGTCGGCCGGCTCGTTTTAATCATCTGTTCAATCTGCAGCCGGGAAAAAATATCCAGATAATTGAGCGGTTCATCCCATATGTATAAATGAGCCGGTGTACAGATGGACCTGGCCAGAGCGACTTTCTTTTTCTGGCCCTGTGAAAGGCCGTCCAGCGAATGGTCAAAGACATCCCGCTCAAATCCCATTTTGCGAAGCAGTGTAAAAAAGAGCGATTTATCGATGCCAGACTGGCCAATGTACTGGTCAAAGCTTCCGTGCAGATCATTCATTTCCTGGCTGACACAGGAAATAATCAGCCCGCTGGCCAGATGGATGATTCCTTCCATTCTTAATTCGTCCTTTCTTAATTCATCTTTGCAGGACATGGAATACTTGTTCTGGCTTTGCCACTGGTCTTCAATCAGATGAAGAAGAGTGCTTTTCCCGCAGCCGTTCGGCCCGCAAAGCGCAATACATTCCCCCTGCTCAATTTCAAGCCGCACCGGATGCAAATAGATAGATTTTGTTCCATACCATGCCTGCTCAATTTCTGCCTGGAAAAGCCGCTTTGCGGGGGTGTGCAAAACCGGCATGGTCAGCGCTTGGGCCTGGTCGCTTTCATGGAGCAGTTTCTTGCGCTCAGCAATGGAACGGTCGATCCGTCTTTCCAGGTTTTTGGATTTTTGCATGAGCTTTGCTGCCTTGTGGCTGACAAAACCGCGGTCGAGCTTTTCATTGGGCTCGCTTCGCTTTTTGCCTTTCTCACTCTGGCCGGCCCAGTTTTTGTTCTTCGCTTTTGCGGTTTCCAGGCGGCTGATTTCACTTTTCAGTTTCTGGTTTGCCTTTTCCTGTCCCTCGAGGAAAAGTGTCCGCTCTCTTTGCCAGGCACTGTAGCTGCCTTTGACCAGGACAATTCCCCGCTTTTCCAGAGAAAGAATATGGTCAGTACACTCCTCCAGCAGATCCCGGTCATGACTGACCAGGATAAAGCTGTGTTTCTTTTTCAGGTATTCCTTCATGTGCAGGCAGGTGGACCCATCCAGAAAGCTGAACGGTTCATCAAGCAGCAAAAACCGGTCCGGCTGAACAAAAAGGCAGGCCAGCATGATCTTCATCCGCTCCCCTGGCGAGAGGGTATCCAGATCCCGGTCAGGCAAATCCGGATCGGCATTCATCAAAGACAGTTCGGCTGCCAGCTGCCAGTCTTCTTCATAAGGCGTAATCTCGTGAAACAGATCCCAGCCGGTTCTGGCGGCCTGCGGGATTTCATAAGGGAAAACTTCGAAGATTTCCCGGCTTTGCAAAGTTCCGGGAAAGGTTTCAGGATGGCACAGTAAATAAAACAGGGTACTCTTGCCGGCTCCGTTGCGGCCGATCAGGCCAAGTTTCCAGCTGGAATCAATCTGGAAGCCGGCATTTTCAAAGACCGGTTCGGCATTCGAGGGCCAGGTAAAGTTCAAGCTGGAGACACGAATCATGGACATAAAAAAAGCTCCTTTCATCTATGGAAATCCACAGTAAAAGAAGCATCAAAGTCAGAGAAATGAGTGCCGCAAACAGCATATACTGACTGTCCATCCTGGACAGAAGCCTGCCAGGCAGTCAACGGAACTGTCAATCTGGAAAATTTGCCGGTAAAAGTCCAGGGGGCAGCGTGGCTGGTTTCCTGTCTTTTAAATGCCCGGTTCATCCGGTCATCCAGCTTTTGCCTGTTTGTTTTTGCGCTGATCGCAATTTATAACCCCTTTAATCCCTTCCGTTCTTTCTGGACTTGGCGGCCTTAGCGGCTCAGAAAAGAGCCTGGGATCAAACGATTGGCCGGCAAAAAGAGCATAATGGTCCTGAATAGAAAATGAAGAACTGAAACATCCGCCGATGCTTCGATTTCTGTGGATAATGTTTACTTTTTTGAATTATCGAACAGAAATTTTCTTCATCTTCTCACCTCTTTCTGTTTTTCACGATATCCCATCCTCCAGAGTATTGTCAAGCGCTGCCCAAACAGGCTTTGCTGGTCCATTCTGCCTGACTTTTCCTGTTTAGGATCCTGGAAACCCGGCAGGAGTGATTTTAAACCAGAAGGCAGACTGAAAGAAGCATCGCCAGAATTCTCTGAAATCTCAAAAAGCAAAAAATAAAAATACAGCCAGAGAAACCTCAATACCAGCTGAATATCCCGATTTTCCGGGCAATTCTGTTGCAAAAATCTGTTTCAGAACATAGAAGTCCTTTGAATTGCGGATTGCGGTAATGGAAAAACAAAAAAAGATCTTTATAATAGAGATTCAGTGCCTGATGGCATTAAAAAGGGGGATTCGTTATGAAAAAAGCAATGGTCTTTCTGGCAGCATGCCTGATCTCGGCATCCTTTTTCGGCTGCTCCCAAAATGCCGGTTCCAGCAAAGAGTCATCTTCTTCCTCTTCAAAATCCTCCCAGGCTTCCAGCACAAGCCAGCTTCCCCAGGCGGAAGCCAAGCCGGCAGACCAGCTCCAGCAGCAGCTGGCAAACCAGGGGTGGGCTGTCAAGGAAATCAACGCCGGCGAACTGGGTCTTTCCGACGTCCCAAACATCGTCTATGCGTTTGGAGCCAAGAACCCGGATGGAATGATGATGTATGGAACATGGTTTGCTATTCCTGAAGATGCTGTAAAAAATTTTGATACTCTGGTTCCTGATGATGATTCTGTCTCCCGGGAAGACGGGCAGAACTATCAGGAAGCCTTCATTACTCTTCCCGGTGAAGACGGAGTCTGGATGATCCGGCAGATCGGCGGCTGCGTATTTGGTTTATGGGCTCCGGAAGGAACATCCAAACCAACCATGGAATCCACCCTCAACTCGTTCTGATCATCTTTTGAAATTTTGTCGCGTTGAGGCTTGCAATCCAGTTTGGAAACGTGCTAATATTCTTCTCGCACGACAGGTTGGCGTGCTGCTCATCAAAAGCACGTCAGGATGTAGCTTAGCTTGGTAAAGTGCTTGGTTCGGGACCAAGAGAGCGCGGGTTCGAATCCCGCCATCCTGACCATTTGTCGATCACTCCCTTATTCAAGGGAGTTTTTTTTATGCCGTTTTCTGTTTTCGGCTTTCTCATTACTCGCCGGCCGCTTTACCTGCCTGCAGCCAACAGTTTCTGGTTTCAGCCTTGCTGGATCACATGAGTATGTTCACGATCTTCACGTTTTCAATCAGCCGCATCAAGGCTAAACTATATTCTTCCAAAGTGCAGCTCCAGATGCTGTTCGATGGTGGAATCGGCCAGGCGTTTCGCTTTATGTCGTGATTTCTGGTCTGTTTGCCCAGAAAGTGATTCGCTTTTTCCAAATTTTGCAGCAGGTAGCCCTGTCCGCTCTATAATCGGGAGTACGCCCGGATGCTGCATTTCTTTCTAAAGCTTACAATCCGGAGCAGACCATTTGTTTTGCCTTGAAATGGCTGATGAGAGGTTTTATATGGATATGATTCGTCTTCAGATCCAGATCCTGGTCTTTCTGGGGGCTGGATGGCTCTTTGGCCGTAAAAAGCTGATTTCCAAAGACTCAGCCCGCCAGCTCAACACCCTGGTCATGAACCTGATTCTTCCCTGCTCCATTTTTCATGCGTTCCAGACAAGGCTCAGCGCCCAGATTTTGCGCTCAACCGGAATGATCCTTGTTCTGGCCATCGGTCTGCAGATCGTGTTTATCCTGCTTTCAAAATGGCTGTGGAAACCGGTCAGAGATGAAAGCGAACGGATTAATCTGGAGTATGGCACGGTTTCCAACAATGCCGGAACACTGGGCATGGTGATCGGCCAGGCGGCTTTTGGCCAGGAGGGCGTTCTTTATACATCTATTTACTCCATCCCCCTGCGAATTATCATGTGGAGCTATGGGGTTGCCTTGTATAATCACAAGAGCAGTGTCAGCCTGAAGGATCTTGCCAGAAAAGTAATCACTCATCCGTGCATGATTGCCATCTTCCTTGGGCTGATCGCGATGACTGCCCAAAGCTATGGCTATGAACTTCCGGATCTGGTTACCTCGATTATTTCCGCTTTTGCCGGCTGCAATACGGTGCTGATCATGATCATTATCGGCGTTATCCTTTCGGATATTCCCCTGAAAAACCTGGCTGGGAAAACAGTTGGTCTGTATACCCTGCTGCGTCTGGCCGTGATACCGGCAGCGGTCCTGGCTTTATTGATGGCTTTCCACATCAATGGGATGCCACTTAAAATCTGTGTCCTGGAAACAGCTATGCCCGCTCCTGTAACCATGGCCATGCTCAGTCAGAAATACGGAATCAACGAGCAGTTTTCTTCACAGATGATCTTTCTTTCCACAGTTCTTTCCATGGTCACCCTTCCGCTTTGGACGATGATTCTTTCCCTGCTTTAAAAAGGTGCCAGCTGAAACAGAACTGACAGAATCACTGGAAACAGGTAAAACCGGATTTACGTCAGCCATTCTTTGCCTGCTTTTGCTGGCGAGGCGTCCGGGCAAGGCTCATAACATTTGTTAATGAAATTTCAACAAGATAGCCACATTGTATTTGGCTATCAATATTCAGACTCCATAAGACAGAAAGG